>OHHQ01000019.1_pt1 | contig 123989 bp, 74 predicted proteins | sample 1568051 | NCBI WGS metagenome assembly OHHQ01 (sample SAMEA3879567, study PRJEB24766) | human gut metagenome | biome: human-associated habitat; feature: feces | place: USA | collected 1985/1987
ATATCAACCCATCCGAAGCCCCTGAATCCGTAAAATCGGAACTGGCGAAAATAAACAAGAGACAGGATGATATTATCCGGTTTATCCGTCACTACGAGGAAGAGCAACTGAATCCCATGATACGGGCAACAAATTCTATCGCTTTGCGTTTCGATGCTATCGGCAGAACTTTAGAAAGTCTTATTCTCTCCCAACTGGAAGCTAATCAGGAGAGACAAATAGCCGTACTAAAAAAGTTAAGTGAGCAGTTCTGTAATCATGCAGATGTGATAAACAACCAGTCCAAACAGATTAATGCACTCTACCAGGTACACCAACGGGATTATAAGAAGCTACTTCAACTGGTACAACTCTATTCAGAACTTTCTGCTTGTGGTGTGATGGATAGCAAAAGGAAAGAGAACCTTAAAGCCGAAATCGGTAATCTAATAAATACGTAGGATTATGCACATAGACTTTGCTCCATCATCGAACGGTACATATAATAATTCAGGAAGTAGCCGACAGTTAGCTAATTACATGGAACACGAAGATTTAGAGAGGATGGAGAAAGGAATTTATACCGAAGGCTTTTTCAATCTGACAGATGATAATATCTATAAATCAAAGGTCATAAAAGATATAGATAGCAATATCGGGCAACTCCTAAAAACGGATGCTAAGTTTTATGCCATTCATGTCAGCCCATCAGAAAAGGAACTTCGAGCAATGGGGAATACAGTACAAGAACAAGCCGAAGCTATGAAACGCTATATTCGTGAGGTATTTATTCCTGAATATGCCAAGAACTTCAACAAAGAACTATCCTCTTTGGATATAAAGTTTTATGGTAAGATTCATTTTGACCGTAGCCGTTCAGATAATGAATTAAATATGCACTGTCATTTGATTGTGAGCCGGAAAGACCAAACCAATAAAAAGAAGTTATCACCACTTACCAATCATAAGAATACCAAGAACGGAGTAATAAAAGGCGGCTTCGGCCGTGTGAATCTGTTCCAAGAAGCGGAGCAGGGCTTTGATAAGCTGTTCAGTTACAATCGCCAACAATCCGAATCGTTCGACTATCACAACACGATGAAGAACGGTTCTATCTCCAATCAACTTAAATTGCAAAAACAAGAAATTCAATCTAATAGAGGAAAAACAGAAATCAATCAAAATGACAATAGAGAAAACTTGTTTTCTATCAATCTTAAAAACAAGGAAGCAAATAATCAGCCTTTAAATATAGACGTCCATATTACTACCAAACAAGAAAGTTATACTTCAATCAGTCCTTCTTTAACCCTGCCAAACAATCAAAATTTTGTATTACCTAATTTCTTCACAATACCAAAAGATGCAAATAGTACCTCAAATCAAGGAGAACAAATACAAAAATCTAAGAAAAGAAAAAAGCGTAAACTATAATTAGTTCATCGTTTCTGTCCATTATTGAAAACATGTAGTATGCATTATTAAAAACACTACAGTTCACTATGACTAAAAGATTACTTATTATTCTTTATTTCTAGAATCAAGTTTGATAATCTTTCACGTCTACTTTTCAATGCCTTGATTTCACATTGCCAAATTACTATCACATTCCAGCCTTGTAATTTCAGTTCGTCTATTTTTCGTCTGTCTCGTTCCCTATTTTTATCAATTTTCAATTCCCAATAGTTTAAATTGCTACTAGGCAAATGCCCAGCTTTACAAGTATGACCATGCCAGAAACAACCATGTACAAATATCACAGTTCTATATTTAGACAATACTATATCAGGAGATCCTGGCAAAGATTTCAAATTTATACGGTATCGAAAGCCTTCTGAATACAAAAAATGTCTAACAATGATTTCCGGCTCAGTATTTTTTTGTTTCACCTTAGCCATGAGTTGAGAACGCTTATGTTTATCTAGAGTATCCATAATACAATCTATTATTACGCAAATCTAATACATTATTTGCTCAGTTCAAAGAAACATATTCTTTCAAAGTTCACTAATCTAAAGAAAATGTGTACATTTGCTAGATATTTTTCCAATATAAAGTATAATTAGCCATATGTCAATCCAAAACACAATAGGAGTAATTGATTTGTTCTGCGGAATAGGCGGACTAAGCCATGGTATGTATAAGGAAGGTTTTGATATTATTGCAGGGTTTGATATAGATGAAACTTGTAAATACGCATATGAAAACAACAATAAATCTAAGTTCTATAATCAAGATATTAAGACTGTCACTATAGAAGAAGTGAACAATCTCTTCGCAGGTTACGATATAAAAGTACTGGCTGGCTGTGCCCCCTGTCAACCTTTTTCTTCATATGCTTTCAAAGTAAAAGATAAAGATAAAAATAAATACGATTTATTATATGAATTCGGCCGTATCATTGAAGGGGTTCTACCAGATATTGTGACAATGGAAAATGTTGCACAGATTTTATCTTTCAAGCAAAAGCCTGTATTAAATGATTTTGTAGACCTGTTAAAAAGAAACAAATATCAAGTCAATTATAAGATTGTCTATTGTCCTGATTATGGAATTCCGCAAACACGTAAACGTATAGTGCTATTAGCATCTCGATTAGGGGAAATAAACCTTATTCCGCCAACACATACAAAGATGAAATATAGAACTGTTAGGCAGACAATAGGAAAGTTACCCCCTATTAAAGCAGGAGAAGTATGTCCTTCCGACCCACTCCATAGAGCTAGAACATTGTCCGAACTTAATCTAAAAAGAATTACATCAACTCCTATAAAAGGTGGTTGGAGAGATTGGGATGAGAGTTTAATATTAGCCTGTCACAAAAAAGATTCTGGAAAGTCATTTGGTAGTGTTTATGGAAGAATGAACTGGGACGAACCTGCACCTACCATGACTACTTTATGTACTGGCTTAGGAAATGGTAGATTTGGGCATCCAGAACAAAATCGTGCAATATCTTTAAGAGAAGCTGCTATGTTTCAAACATTCCCTAAAAACTATAAATTCTTTTCCCCTAAAGAAGAAATATCTATTAGTAAAGCTTCTCGCTATATTGGAAATGCAGTCCCTCCCAAGTTGGGCAAAGTTACAGCTAAAAGTATAAAAAAACATCTTAATGAAATAAATCTTAAAAAATAATACAAAAACATATATCATGAAAGAATATGCTCTAAATGTAGACCCTAGAATTCTAGAACTGTTAGGGCCTAACTTATATACAAACATCTATTATGTATTAGCAGAATTAATAGCAAATGCTTATGATGCTGATGCTAAAAATGTTTATATAATATCTAATAAAGACGATATTCGTGTTGAAGACGATGGGCATGGTATGTCATATGAGAATGGTGAAATAAAAAAATTTCTAAATGTAGCAGGCGTTTCCAGAACAGGAGAAAACGATTCATTAACTCGATCTGGAGAAAGAAAAAAAATGGGACGGAAAGGAGTTGGGAAATTAGCCGCACTATCTGTTTCTGAATCTGTTGATATTACGACTACCATTAATGGGGAAAAATCTGGTTTTGTGCTTGCTCGCCGTCCATTAGAAGGAAATAAGTTACAAGCCATAGATGAAAATAGTATATCATTTTCTTATATTAAAGATCATGGAACATCTATTATCATGAAGAACCCTCAATATAGGCTACATAAAACATTAAGTGCTGTAAGACGAAACTTATTGAAAATTTTTCCACTAGTAAATAGTGGATTTAGAATACATATTATAAGAGGAAACGAGCATGAAACTATTGATAGTTTTGACGAAAATATAATGACTGAATTAAGTACATTGATAACTATAGGGGATGATTATTCTAAGTTATCAAACTTAGTTCCGAACCTATTTCCGTTCAAAAGATCAGAATTAGTAGAGAAAAGGGATGCTCATATTATACCAATATCAATGGCAGACAATAATGGCATTAAACATGAGTATCCTTTAAAAATAGAGGGGTGGATAGGAACTTATAAAACTACCCGTGGAAGAAAAGCAGAAATGACAGATTTTCCAGATAATTTCATTTCTTTATATGCTAATAAAAGGATGGGAGAGTTCAACATCTTGCCAATTGTAGGTCAGAATAAATTAAATGAAGTTTTTGTTGTTGGGCAACTTCATGTTGACCTATTTGAATTATCTGAATTACCAGATAACAGACAAGGATACAAATCCGATGACCTAAGATATGAAACCGTAATTGGTTATGTAAGAAGCATACTATTACCTGAAATATTGAGAAAAAGAGAACTTTTTACAGATTTAACCAAAGCTCAGAAGAAAAAAGAAGCGACTGAAACTCAAAAAAAGCAGGAGGAAGAATTAAAAAGATTAATCAATAAGTTCAGAACTAATGCTAGCAAACTTGCTGCTGAAAGTATTCAAAAAATTGGTGCTAATGCACCTCAAGATGTGATTGAGAAAGTAATTTCTGATACTATTAATGAGAATGTTCCTAATTTAGGAATAAAATCACTCATTGATTCTCAAAAAAAGAAAATTCTTATTAGCCAAACCTACCCAGATAAAGCATTGGCAGATATAGTATATAAAATGTTAATATTTAACAATATTCCAGAAGAAGACATTCTGTATACAAACTGCGACGATGAAGTTTGCCGAATTCCAGAAGGGTATTCTGTATATGGTTATCTCAGAGATTTCTTTGTCGAAAGTTATTCTAACCAAAAAATATTTGTCTTATTTGTTACCAGCGAAAACACCAAGCAATCTTGGGGAGCTATTACTGAAGTAGGAGCATCTTGGATTACACAAGTGGACCATAAAATTTTCAACATACCTCCCTTTAGACCGGAGCATCCTTTAGACGATGAATCTCAATGGCATTGTACAATAAGAGACATTTCAGTAAATGAACTTTGGATGTCAACGCTTAGTGCTGATATTTTTTGTCAGAAAATTGAGGCTGTCTGTGAAAAAATTGGCTATAATAAGAAATCAAGAGTAGATAACAAAGAATACTTAAAACAGTTAGTATCCATCAAATAAATAGAATCACTAATTTTATATTTTCAAATATAGATACAATAATTTATGTGGGAAGAAGACAAGACTACAATAACGAAAAAGTATATAGAACTTCTTAATAGTAGTAATATCATGCTTTTTGGTATTATCAGAAATCATTTGGAAGCGACTAAAATGATTTTTCCTATAATAACCTTTATCCTTGAACGAATTGATACTGTTATAGAACTGGCTGAGCGATATAAAATATGGGATGCCGAAATAGTTTTACGTTCTGCTATTGAAACTTTTACTAAGTTTATGTATATAGCGACAGCATCAAAAGAAGAAAAGGAACAAAGGATTGATGAATTCTGGAATAGCTTAGCTGAAATCAACTCTTTAAAGATGTCTGAACAGGCAAAAAAGAATCTAAAAATATTTGGAAATAGTGAAATTCATAGAATTGCATATCTGCCTTTAATTCTTCCTGATGAAATAGAAGCGGAATTGAGAGAAAAGTGGCCAAGAAAGAAACGCCAAGAAGTAGAAAAAAGATGGTCATTTACTGAAATTATAAATGAAATTGCCTTAAAAAATCAAGGAACCACACTTGAAAACATTACTGCTCTAAGCCATGGTTATAGAATGAGTAGTCATGTGACTCACGGAGATGAAACAGGCATACAGATTATAAATGAAAGAGATAGTCGACCAGAAGAAGACAGGAACAAAGCTTATCGTGGACATTTTCTACGATTATTTAGCGACTGCTTTGCATTCACAATTCAAATAGGTATTCTTACAATGACTTATTTAGATCTTCAAGATGAAAAGATACACTTTGTTAATATCATGGAACAAATTAATGACATTAAAGATTTGGAAGCCAAATATAAAGATAAAATATTTGAAGAGTCTTATTATGATAAATATAGGTCAGTATAAAAATAATACTTATTACTACCTCATAATACTATAAATGTATATAATTCACATGAATATCATGAAAATATGTATTGCCATTCTAAGGGACAACATAATAGTATTGGAAAAGTTATGTATTGGATAAAAATTGATTGTCCTTCTTCTTCTTGTGATTTTGTTACTTTGAAAAAATAGTTTATCTTTGTCCTCAGTATTCTCCATGAGCAAACTACCGCAAAAGCACGTAGCAAATTAGTGGGATAATTCATGGGATATGCTTGAAGCTAAAAATATAAAGTTTTAAATATCAGCATGGTAACTCTGCAAGGAGAATCCCAGGCGGATCACATAAGAACAAAGCCAAAAGAGATAAGTCCTGCAATATTAACGTATTGTGGGATTTTTTTATGTTTTAGTCTTGCTTGAAAGCCCAAAAAGGGGCACGAAAAGATACCGGTTGAGTATCCAAATCGTACCCCCTTCCCCGAAAAACAAAAAGCGGGTACAATTGTCGGAAAGTCCTTCTGATAAACTGCGTGGAGGTCTTCTATTTAATATCAAAACTCATGATCGAATACAGAACTAGCTTTTTTATTTGGTAGATACCCTATTTACTTATTTCTCCAACTTTATAACCTACGATTCCAAAAGACTTGTGTAGCGCCGGGATTAACCACATGATCAGGCCGGGTAGCCCCCAGCGTTTTTTCTCTTCGCTGATGAAATAGAATCGTTCGATCAGTTTGAGCTTGGGAAACCATTGCTCGATTGTGTGCGGATCGTTTAGTCCGAAATGGAAACGGGCTTTTGTCCGTTTTACCGATTCATGCTTGTCGGAGTTGCGGGCGGCCCATTTACTGACGAAATCAAAATATATCTCGCATCCGGGAAAGCGTTGGGCGAGGTTTTGGATAACAGATTTTACCTGTTCCTCATTGAAATACATCATTACACCTTCCGCAAGGAAAAGGAAGCGGCCGTGAGGATGTTTTTGTCTCAACATATCCATCCAGTCCGTCTCGAGCATAGAGCCTTTGATCGTGAGATCTTTAGCGGAGGCAGGGAATAGCTTTTCACGCAAATTGATTACTTCCGGTAAGTCTAGTTCGTAGAAGGTCGCTTGGTTATGGTTGGAGATACGTTGGAAACGGCTGTCTAATCCGCAACCGATCGATACCACTACCGGATCTTCAATTACCTTACGGTCGATGAATCCTTTGCTCTTGGTTTATTTACGCAAGAAGGAAGTGTATTTTAATCAAACGGAAAAATGGTACACATAGAACTCTCATCTCGTGGAAGAGATACGATCGCTTTAGAAATGCCGGATATAAGTTATTTTTCTACCAATCGTTCAGGTGGGTTAGAAGAGAACTGTTGGGAGGCGGAGAACAAATTATTGACCTATCGTATCAATGATTTCAGATGCAGGGATTTTAATGTGACAAGATACCAAATCTATTGCAAGGAGGATTGTTGCATGCGTTCCCGGAATGTCGGTAGTTCGTTTATGGGACTTTCTGTTGTTCGTCAGGGGATCGTCGAATGCTTTTTGTCGGAGACACGGGATAAGCGGATTTGTCGGAACGTTATACGGAGTACTTCGGGAGTGCTTATTTGCGATTCGGCAGGGGGGAGACTTTCTTTATCGCTCCCAAGAATCTCTCGATTCCAATCGCTTTATCTGTGGCGTTGAATGATCTTGAGGTCTCTCAGATGATGGGAAATGCCTCGCCAATGTATCTCGAAGCAAAAGAAACTGAATGCTTGTCTTTATTTATGCGGGAGACGGAAGGTAAAGAACCGGTTAACGCAAAGATAGTAGGCTTTTCCGACCGGGATAAAATTTATCAAGCCCGGGATATTATATGTTCCGAATATTTGAACCCGCCTTCATTACATGATTTGGCTTTACGTGTCGGAACTAATGAATGTACCTTGAAAGCGTAGTATAGACCATCGACTTTTATTTCCCGAATCGGGAACTATCCACCTCTTTATGCTCTTTTGCTTTAAAATCTCCGAATTTATAGATAAAGGATAAGGAGACTCGTCTGGAATCCGGGATCATACGCATATGTAAGTCTTGTGTTTTGTATTGGAGATTAAGATCTTTTGGGACCCATGAATTAAACATGTCATCCACTTTCAAAGAGACCTCCGCTTTGCCATTGGGTGAGATCCATTTCAAGCCGGCGTCTACGTTATACATACTGCTGATCGTCATTGGGCCTTGAATGTTGCGGGTAATATAAGAACCGGATACTTCCGCTTTGATAGTAGGCTTCGATGAGATGTTGAACGTATTATTTAATTCGGCATAGAATGCCAGATTATCTTTATTAAAGCTTATATCATGGTAATTATCACATTTCGTCTTGTCATAATAACCGTTTAACGTTAATCTGGAATCAAGCACGGAGCCGGCTTTGAATGGTATCATTACATTTAGGCCTAGTTTACTGGAATAGTCGAAATTCAGTGTCTTATAGATAAGAACTAGTCTCTCGGAGGATTGATAGGGGAGCTGGTTGAAATTATTGTCTATATAATTTGCGTATAGCGTGAAAATGTATTTGTTTTTTAGGATGTAGTTCAATTGGGCAGAGTAGAGTCTGGACGGCCTTAAATCCGGGTTACCTTGTATCTTGGTATATCCATTCAGATAAGACACCGTGTTCTGCATCTCCCAATAGCTGGGATAGGTCTTGTCTGAAGAAACGGATAATTGCAAGATGTGGCTGGGGTGGGCCCGGTACGTGATTTCCATCATTGGGAATAAGCTCCAATAATCAATCTCCTTATGTTTGTAATACTCTCCGGTCAAAGAGGCATTTACGGATAGGTTATCAGAGAAGCTTTTGGAAAAGCCGGTATATAAATCGTATACATATTCATCCAGTTTACTGTGACAATTAGAAGTGGACCAATCGTGTTCGTGCAGCGAATGGTATACCTGAGAACTTTTGTCTGAGGCGAAGCTGAATTTTGTCCCATAGTTGAGCATCCAGCCTTTCCCTAATTTATGGTTCTGGTCCGCGTAGACGGAGAGCCTACGGATGTCTTGTTGTGATTTAGCGTTGAAGGCATCTTCTTTCCCGGCTTTCTTCTCTTGGTAATATTGTGTCGTATGATTGATGTAAGCGGTAAAATCAACCCCTACATTAAGGCCGAACCCGGAGGCATAGTCGAGCGCCAGATTATGCATCTGGATCGGTTTGTCGGATTTCTTTCTGTTTTCGGAATCCGAATAGGTTCCTACAGAAGAGGTGAAAGGATGAGTCCATTGCTGGATCTCTGAGGTATAGGAGAAGCTTAGTTTGTTCTTATCGTTCAAGAACCAATCATTGCCTAGGCGTATGGTATGGACCGGGAGCCGGGTATGTCCCCTGTCGAATTGCTCGATCTTGTAGGTCTTACCATCGAATAAATGGTGTGATAAGATATCCTCACCTGTCCGTTCCCGGTGGTAGCCGAAGGAGTACATGAGATCGGTAGAATATTTAGGCGTGTTGTAAACGAGAGTAGCGCCACTTTGGTAATTAGCGTAATGCCCTTGGCTGTATAGAGCGTTGACTTGTCCTTGCAGTTTGGGAGTCTCGGAAGTACCGTTATTAAGGACCAAATTAATCACGGCCCCGCGTACATGATATTGGGGTGGGGCGCTATACATGATCTCTGCTTCTTGAATACGTTCTTTGGGCATATTCTTAAGCAGATTCTCCAATTGGCTCTCACCCATATTGGTGGTCTTGCCATTGATGATAACCGTGACTCCATTTGTTCCGGCAAGTTGTATTTTCCCGCTTTGTTTCCGCACTCCCGGTAGTTCTAGGATCGCCTCGTAAGCGCTAACGGCCATCTTGTCTTTTAACAAATGCGGCATGCTGTAGGTTATTTTACCATCGACAACCTTGGCTAAGGGACGCTCTCCTGTAACAGATACTTCCGAAAGTGTCTGGCTTTTCTCGTTCAGTTGTATATTGCCTATCGTAAGTGAGTCATAAGTGCTTTGATACGTTTCATACAGTAGATGCTGGACGGTTAAGAGGAAAGGGGATATCTCCGCTTTGACACTAAAAGAGCCCAAAGAGTCCGTATAAGTGGAGTTTACATATACTGAATCGTTCGTTTGTATAATCACGACCGCTAGTTCGATAGGATGGTTATTTAAGTCCGTAACCCTTCCCGTAATAACTTGTGCCTGTGTGAATGTGGTAAATAATAATCCTAAAAAGATAATCCAGCTTCTCATATCATCCTCGATTTAGTCAACATTCCTGTGCATATTTCGCAAATATACTTTTCATTAGGGAATCTACCTAATAAATTCTACTTTTAAGACTTAGGGGATTAGGATATATTTGATAGCTTTGCGGAGGAATGGGGCTCGTGCCTCTTTCTCGAATAGATGATAACAATAAAAGTAAATGATAATGAATGAAAAAATGAATACTCCATTGGGTAGCGCTTTTCCCAAGGAACGGATTCGTTATGCGATGCTTTCTTTCTTTTTAGCGCAAGGTCTTTGTTTCTCTAGTTGGGCTAGCCGTATTCCGGACGTGAAGGATTTCTTTGAGGTGAATTACGCTTTCTATTGGGGGTTGGTCTTGTTCCTGATCCCGGTAGGTAAGTTTGTGGCGATACCGTTAGCGGGTTATTTGGTGTCGAAGTTGGGAAGTCGTATTATGGCGCAGGTCAGTGTGTTGGGGTATGCCTTGGCCTTATTTGCGATCGGTACGGCACATAATATTTATCTGCTGGGTGTTTATTTGTTCTGTTTTGGGGTGTTCTGGAATCTTTGTGATATATCCTTGAATACGCAAGGAATTGGTATCGAGCGGCTTTATGGGCGTACGATTATGGCCTCATTTCATGGAGGTTGGAGTCTGGCGGCTTGTTTAGGGGCTTTGATCGGGTTTATCATGATCGTATCCGGTGTTACTCCGTTCTGGCATTTTACGTTGATTGCGTTATTGATTGGAGTGACTGTTTTGGTAAGCCGGAAGTATTTGCAGGAAGACGTGGCGGTTGAGTCTCCGGAGGAAGAGAAGGAAGCGGAGAAGAAAGAAGCTCCGGCATTGTTGAGCTTTATCCGTAAGCCGGAAATGCTGTTGATCCAGTTAGGTATCGTCGGACTGTTTGCCTTGGTGGTGGAAAGTGCGATGTTTGATTGGAGTGGACTTTACTTCGAATCGGTACTACAAGTTCCTAAATCCTTGCAGATCGGTTTCTTAGTGTTCATGGTGATGATGACGGTAGGCCGTTTTCTTACGAATTCCGCCTATAGTGTTTTAGGAAAGCAGAAGGTGTTGCAATTGGCGGGTTTCTTTATTTTTGCCGGTTTCTTTATCTCAGCCATGTTGGGCGGTATGTTCGAGTCGATGACGGTAAAGGTGATCGTGAATTCCTTAGGCTTTATGTTGGTAGGCTTGGGTATCTCGTGTATGGTGCCTACTATTTATAGCTTAGTGGGCGCTAAATCGAGAACTCCGGTGGGAATTGCCTTGACGATCCTTTCCAGTATCAGCTTTATCGGCTCGTTGATCGCACCTTTGTTGATCGGAGCGATCTCGCAGGCTTTCAATATGAAATACGCTTATATGGTAGTCGGCCTGTTAGGGCTTTGTATTTTGCTAATGACTACTTTCTGCAAAGCACTTAAAGGGAATTGAAAATTGAGAATTGAAAATTGAAAATTGGTTACCCCTCTTAATTTTCAATTTTCAATTCTCAATTTTCAATTACTCAGGCATTCGTTGTTCCGCAGTCTCCAAGCAGCGCAACACATCTTCCTTAGTACCGTTGAATGGGCCTATTCCTTCGATTTTCAATGTTGTCATAGCTGCCGCGAAACGTCCGGCTTCTTCTATGCTTGCGCCTTTGGCACGTTTATAGAGATATCCTGTCATATAAGTATCACCCGCTCCGGTAGCGTTTACGACTTCCTTCGGTATGTAAGCGGGGATTTTATGGAAAGTGGAACCGTCGTAAATGATAGATCCCATGCTTCCGAAAGTCAGCAATACCTCTTTCACACCCCAATCGTAGATAACTTTTCCTGCGTTCACGGCATCGGTATATCCGGTTAATACCTCCATCTCATGTTCGTTAGCCTTGAGGAAGTGGACGTATTTAAGTACTTCTTTTTTCTCTGGCCAATCCACTGCAAATACATCCTTGTCTCTTACTTCCCGTAGATATCCTTGCGAGTCAATGGACACTAAGCCTTTTCCCGCTAAATATCTTACCACTTCCAAAGAGAAATCATCGGCAAGCAAACTACCAAGGTGGAAGATTTTAGAGTTGATGTTCTCCAGATATTCCACGGTGAAAGGATCTGCTTTCGCCAATACACGTTGCGTACGGTTATCTTGGTTCTCTCCATAAATATTCTCGAAATAAACGGTGTGCTTACTTGGCATCACGGCAACGTCGATACCTTCGGCTCGTAGTTCCTCCACCGTTTTCATCTCAGATTCAGCCAAGGCTGTCACTAGAGTATAGTCAATATCATCGAAATGTTTTATCGCATGCGAGAAATAAAAAGATGTTCCTCCCGGCATATGGACGGTGTTCTTAGGTGTCACTACCTTATCCAAGGTGATGTGTCCTACGCAGCAAAGTTCGTGTGTATTCATTTTTTACTCAGTTTATTATAAAGCGACAAATTTATGAAAAAAGCTTTCAAATACATAGATTACTCTCTTTTTTGACTAATAAAAGCATGAAAGAGGCGTTTCGCCCTTGTGACTTTAGTTGCATCGGCATCAAGCTATAGTTTTAAGCTTATGGAACTAAAGTTACTTCATAGGTGAACAAAAGTTTCATTATTATAAGACTTGAAGGAATAAGGAATATCTGTTGATTGCTTGATAATTATATTATATATGTACGAGCGTACATATATAATATATGATAAAAGGGTAAATTCTATTGAAAATATAGTATATGCTATTGATCGTATGAAGATAGGTTTATAAAACGACTAGTTTAAACGATCGATTTTTCTAGTCATTTGCAAAGGTACGCGTTTCTTCGACACTTGCAACCCTTCAAGGTTAAAAAAATCACCCCTTATCCGCTTTCTTATCAATCAAATAGGCTATCCATCACGAAACAACCGATTCCATAAACAAACCTTCTCCTTTATCCCTTGAAAAACGCAAGATTTAGACGATCGTTTAGACTAGTCGTTTTGTACCCATTTAGGTGGGATGCATATATAAAGAGCTTTTAATTAACACTAGTATTAATATTAATTTTAGAATTATGAACAAAAAGTTTTCTACTCTTGTAGCGGGCTTGGCTTTATGTACTGCCTTTACCGCTAATGCGAAGGTTGAAAATGGCAAAGTTTACCAATTGACCAATGAGGATGGTAAATATTTGTCTGTCACAGAGTCTTATACAAAGACTGATAGTTTGATCTTGGCTGATGCTCCTACTGCGGATATCAAGAACACTGATTATCAAAAATCCTTATGGAAAGTAACTTATCGTTTTGTCTCTTTGGCGAATACTTGGGCGTACACATTGACGAATAGCGCTACAGGCAGAGTGTTGACATTGGATAAGCAAGCTGAGTGGAACTTCAAAAATGGGGGTGCGTTTATCGCTCCGGAGAATGTGACTGACGTTACTTTATCTGCTCAGTTGGATAATAAGACAGTTGTTTCTATCATCGCTAAAGATGATGTAGAAGCTGAAAGAACAGATATTGTTACTTTGGAAAAGGGAACGGCTGTATCTGCATCTGCGATTAACTTTACAGTAGCAGCTCCAGCAAAGATAAACATGACTGCTGACTTGTTAAATAACAAGTATGGTTCTCCTTTCGCTTTGACTTTCGACAAAAATCTGGATGGAAATCCTTTGGCAGGCAAAGAGTTGTTCGCTACAGACATTGACGGTTTAGATGGTTATGTTACTTTGCAGGATAGAACTACCGGTAAGTATTTAGTTGTGGACTCTACTTCTTGGTCTTCTAATTTGTCTTCTGAGAAATTCTGGAAACTTACTGTAGACGCACAACCAAAAGATGAGGCTGCTGCTGCTGATAAGGCTACCGGTGTAACAGCTGGTACGATCCTAGAGAATGGTCGTGCGAAAGAGTTGTATGCTTTCAAGGTGGTTTTAGATCCTTCCGATAATAGCAAGATGATCCTTTATCCGTATGCTACTCCTGTATATAAAGGCGCAAATGATACGGAGAAGAAGTCAAAAATGTGTTATGACATGGAGGTTGCCGCTAATGGTGAGATGATCGCTTTTGGTAACTTCGCAGGTACAGAGAAATTGACAATCTGGACTAAGGATGCTGCTAAATGTACTTTCGCTGAGGTTAAGCTTCCGACTACATTGGATCCAGAGTATACTTACTTTGTTAAGGATATGAACAATGCGAAGTCTGATGAGGATCATTCCGCAAATAAGAACAAAGGAAAATACTATGTATTCTCTTTCTGTGAGAACGGTACAGTTCATGCTGGTGCTGTAACAGAAGTTCCTACTGCTTTATGGTATTTGACTGAGACTAATAATTTGGCTAATATGTGGAATACTAATAGTACTAGAGGTGGTGCTATTATCCGCGTAATAGATGATGCGAAGGCTATTTATTCTTTTGGAACAGATACAGTTCAATTGGTAAAAGGCCCGAAAGTGGAGGATGCTCAAGAGTTAGCTTATAAGAAAGTTTCTAAAGAAGATTTGGTTAATGGTGCATTGTCATTCCGTTTGAAATCTGATTTATTGGAGAACTTGTATGTAACTGTTAAAGATGGCAAATTGTATGTAGCTGCCGGTGAGTTGGCTTCTGCTTATAGATTTAAGGTAGAAGAGGTTGAATTAGATGAGGCAAATTCAACTGTAACTGAGTCAAATGGAGTGAAAGTTTACAAGTATAATGTAACAGATCGTTTAGGTAAGGCTACTTTATGCTCTAAATATGAAAATGGAACTGATTATTATTTAATGGGTGAGCCTGATGTAGAGAATGGTGTTTATCCTGTTACATTATCTTTCTTATCTACTGGTGTAGAGAATGAATATAAGTTGGTTTCTTATTCTGAATATACTGAAGAATATGGTTATTATGGTTCTGCAATCTCTGCTTTAGCTGGATCTGGAATGCTATATACAGCTAGCTGGTGCAACACTGAGAATACTACATTCGAGTTCGCAAAGAAGGATGCTCCTACATATGCTACTTTGAATATCGGTCACGTACAGATCACTTCTTATACAGAGGATGATAACAAGATGATCGCTAGCCAGAAAGATGGTTTCGCTGTATTGAAGGCAGAAGGACAGTCTATCTTGAAGAGCGATGTATATACGCATGATTCTTTGACTTTGTGGTTGGATACTGCTTGCTTGACTTTCGAAGAGACTATGCCTTTGTATTATCTTTCTACTAATGCATTTGCGGAAGAAGGTGTGAAAACTAGAAACTATTTGATGAATACATTGGATTCTGCAGAGGTTAAGGGTTATGCTTATGAGGCTGCTGGCGCTGAGGCTGTTCGTGCTGCATTTATCGCTGGTTCTGTATGCGGTATAGATTCTATCGCAATCAAGGGTGATACAATCAATGCGATGAACTTGAATCCGGCTGCTGTCGCATTTGAGGTCGCTGCTGAGTATAGCGATGAGGCTTACAAGATCCTTTCTGTTCAAGAATATTTGAATCCGGCTTATGATGAGGAAGCAGCTGAAGAGCAAGGTGAAGAGTATGATGTAGAGAAATATTTACCTCGTAATGCTTATTTGGCTCATTTGAACAATGTTGTTTATTGGACAACTGATCCTGAGCAAGCAGAAGTATTCAAGGTAATGACAACTAGCACTCCTACATCTAATGACAAGATCGCTGCTGAGTCTGCTATCTCTGTTATTGCTAACGATGGTACTGTAACAATCCAAGGTGCCGCTGGCAAGTCTGTTGTTATCTCTAACATCTTAGGTAAGGTGGTTGCTGAGACAGTTCTTTCATCTGATAACGCTACAATCGCTGTACCGGCAGGTATCGTAGCTGTAGCTGTAGAGGGTGAGGCTGCTGTTAAGGTGGTTGTTAAATAATTATTTTATTCGAAATGATACAGTAGAGGCGGGCACGTCCCGTCTCTATCTAAATATATTTAATTAAATAATTTCCACGCAACAAAGTATCCCGTGATGGGGGAACGTGTGGTTAATACTAAAGTAAAAAAGTTCTTCCGATAGTATTTCCGTGAGGAAGGAAACCGGATAAAAAATCAGTCCCGACGGTATTCGTATCGTCGGGACTTTTTTATGGTTCGGAAAGCTTTTATATAAATAAATACGTATATTGCGGCAAGCTTATAATTTTAGAGTTTATGGAATATACCTTACTGATACTTCTATTACTGATCATGATTTGGATAAACTTGCGTAATAAGATATCCAAATCACAGGAGAAGACGGAGGAATTATCGAAAGAGATCGCTGCCTTGCGTAGACGTTTGGAGAATAGTTCGGAAGTTGCGGACGAGATAAAGGAACCGGAGCCTGAGATCTTGAAAGAGTCGGAAGTTTTCGTACAACCTGAACCGGTAAGGGCGATTGTCGAACCAGCGAGAAATCTTCAACCCCGGAAGGAACGGAAGCCTGTCAATTATGAGAAATATATCGGTGAGAACTTATTCGGTAAAATCGGTATCCTGATACTTGTCTTGGGTATGGGGCTTTTCGTGAAGTATGCGATAGATAAGGAATGGATAAACGAGACCTTGCGTACGATCCTTGGCTTTGGGATGGGTGGATTACTTCTATTCGTGGCTTGGCGTTTGAAGGATTCCTATCGTACCTTTAGCTCTTTGCTGGCGGGAGGCGCTTTTGCGATCTTTTATGTAACGGTGGCGATCGCCTATCATTATTACGGGCTGTTTAGCCAAACGGTCGCTTTTATCCTGCTTGTGCTGTTTACCGGATTTATGTCGTCTTTATCCATACTTTATAATCGTAGGGAACTGGCGATTATCGCTTTGGTGGGTGGATTTATCGCTCCATTCTTAGTGGGCAGCGGGGATGGAAGTTATTTGGTGCTGTTTACCTATGTCATGATCTTGGACCTAGGGATGTTCGGGCTATCTATCTATAAGAAGTGGGGGGAATTGCCTGTAATTTGTTTTGCCTTGACTTGGATCGTCTTTGCGGGTTATACGTATGCTGCGGATCTGGATTTGATGGGAAGTGTCCAATTAACGCATTTACTTATTTTCTCTATCGCCTTCTATTTGATCTTCTTATTATTGGTCGCTTCCATCGTGCGAATCAATATCCGGAGGATCAATCAATATTTATTAGGAGTGATTGGATTGAACAATTTCGTATTCCTGTTCTTTGCCCTTTGTCTCCTGCAGAATATGGAGCTTGAGCGGAATTACAAAGGTCTGGTAACCCTTTTTGTTGCGGCTATTAACTTCGCTCTTTTCTTTTGGATCAAACGGAAAGGGGAACCTTTCACTTTCTTGATGCATACGTTATTGGGTATCGCTCTTACGTTCGTATCGGTGACGATCCCGATCCAACTGGAAGGGACTTTTATTACCTTGTTTTGGGCTTCGGAGGTAATGATTATTCTCTGGTTCTATAGTCGTTTCCGTTTGCGGGTTTACGAGATATTCGCTTGGGTACTTCCGGTCTTGACGCTGGGATCTTACGGAATGGATGTTTTCCACGGATGGATGGAGGCTCGGTACGGAGATTCTTCCCTATTTATAAATGGCTTATTCGCTACTGGTATTTTTACGGGGCTATCGTATTGGGTAGACGCTTGGTTGGTACGTCCGACAAGGATATCGACGAAAGGGCCTCTCTTGACGGGATGTGTCGTATTATATATAGCCTTTGTTTTCGATTTCTATTCATATGTAGATCCTTCGATCGTGTCCTTTAGCTATATCGAGACATTTACGGTGGCGGTTTTATTTGCTGCGAATGTTTTATTAGGGAAAAGCTATTTGCCTGTGTCAAGAAATGCGGGGGGATACGGACTACTCTTGGGGCTATCTTTATCCCTGTTCGGAGGAATGTCTTTGTGGGTCGGGTATGATGATCTCTTTATTCCCCGGTTCCTGCTATGGGTTTCCTTGCTTTTAATCGGGGGGCATATTTTTGTCTTGGGGCGGTACTATTATAAGTCATTTGACGCAAGAGAAAAGCGTACACATGGGATGACCTTATATATTTGTTTGCTGTCTACGATATTACTGGCCGTGGGAACGAATAATTTGTTGAATCAGTTGGGCTTGCCGGATGAATTAAGCGCAGGCTTCTCTATCTCGTTGAGTCTTGCCGGTTTTATGCAAATGGCGGTGGGAATGCGATTGCACCTGAAGGTTGTCCGGATGATTAGTTTGGCCACTTTCTCGATCGTATTGCTAAAGTTGGTGTTGGTAGATCTGTGGCTCTTGCCTACGATCGGGAAGGTGGTCGTCTTTATAATCTTGGGAGTTATCTTATTGGTTCTCTCCTTCTTGTATCAGAAGTTGAAAACCGTCTTGTTCGATGATAGCTTATAGGATATCCGCTAGTTTCTCCAGCCCCATGCTATGAGAGCCTTTGATCAAGATATGATAGCCCTTTAACGGCTGTTTCCGAAGCTCTTCCACCATTGCCTCCGTGGTAGCGAAGGGGGAGAACTCTTTGCCTACTTTAGAGAAATGCTCGCCGCAGAGGAACACCTTGTCGAACTGGCCTTTCTTGATCTGTTCGACAACCTCCGCGTGTAATTCGTCGCTAGTTGGTCCAAGCTCGCGCATATCTCCAAGGATGATGGCTTTAGGCTGTACGGGCATGGTGATGAAATTGTCCAGAGCTACTTTCATGCTACTCGGATTCGCATTGTAAGCATCGATAATCAATTCGTTATTCTCGGTTTTCTTGAATTGGGAACGGTTATTGGTAGGCTCGTAAGCGGCGATAGCACGACTGATACGCTCTGCCGGGATCTTGAAGAAGCGGCCTACGGCGACGGCGGCCAATACATTATCTAGGTTATAACTACCGATCATATGTGTTTCGACGGTATGCAACTTTCCTTGTTGCTTCCAATTGAACACTAAGAAAGGATCGCAACTGACTACCTGTCCGGACGCAAAAGCATCATCCCCGTTTCCATATGTGATTTGTTCGATGCCTTTGGCGATAGACTGAAGGTACTCGTTCTCTTTCTTGATAAACAGCTTGCCTTTGGAGCGACGGATATAATCATATAACTCCCCTTTTGTCCGGATCACACCCTCGAAAGAACCGAAGCCTTCCAGATGGGCACGGCCTACGTTCGTGATGATGCCATAGTTAGGATGGACGATATCCACTAATTCCTTGATGTCTCCCGGATGGCTGGCGCCCATCTCGATAACCGCCATCTCATGGTCATGAGTCAATCGGAGCAAGGTCAAGGGAACGCCAATATGATTATTGAAATTACCTTCGGTATATAGCAAATTGAATTTCGTTGAGAGTACGGCAGCCAATAACTCTTTGGTCGTGGTCTTGCCATTCGTTCCGGTAATCCCGATGATCGGCAACCCCAGTACCTTGCGGTGATGGTGCGCTAATTGTTGCAAGGTCTTCAGCACGTTATCAACAAGGATCGTGCGTTCGCCTATATAATAATCGGGATTGTCTATGACGGCATAGACACAGCCGGATGCCAAGGCTTTCCCGGCATATTGATTTCCATCGAATTTATCGCCTTTTAAGGCGAAGAAGATAGAACCCTTCGGACAGTTCCGGCTATCTGTCGTTATTTGAGGGTTATGTATAAATAAATCATAGAGGTCGATAATACTCATGACTGTATCGCGTTAAATATTTATTCCTGTCTAATTCGGGGCAAATGTAGCAATTAAATAAAGAATGAAGAATCTAGAAGGAGATTTTAAGAGAGAAACCTGTATCTTTGCTGGAAATAAGGAAAGATCATGTTAGATAAAACGCTCAATATTAGAGGGACACTTACTTCTTTAGCGACACCGTTGGTGATGGGAATCTTGAATATTACTCCTGATTCTTTTTATGCGGGCAGCCGCAAACAGACCGAGACCGCTATTGAGGACCGTATCCGGGAAATCTTATCGGAGGGAGGGGATTGGATAGATATCGGTGGTTATTCATCCCGTCCGGATGCCGCTGAGGTTACGCCGGAGGAAGAGATGCGCCGTTTGGAGTTTGCCTTACATATATTAAATAAGCATTATCCGGATATCCCGGTGTCCGTAGATACGTTTCGTGCGGGGATTGCGCGTCGTTGCGTAGAGGAATATGGAGCAGCTATCATTAACGATATCTCCGGCGGTGAGTTGGATGCGGATATGTTCCAAACGGTAGCGGATTTGAAGGTGCCTTATATCATGATGCATATGCGTGGAACCCCTCAAACTATGCAGAGGCATACTGATTACCCGGATATGATGGAGGAGATCATGCTGTACTTTTCCCGGAAGGTACGCCAGCTTCGGCTTTTAGGGGTGAATGATATCATCCTCGATCCCGGCTTTGGCTTTAGTAAGACGTTGGAGCAGAATTACCAATTGATGAGCCATTTAAAGGAGTTCTCTATTTTTGAGTTGCCTTTATTAGTTGGAGTCTCCCGTAAAAGCATGATTTATAAATTACTGGGTGGAACCCCTGCGGATAGCTTGAACGGAACGACCGTATTGAATACGTACGCTCTCTTGAACGGCGCTAATATCCTTCGTGTACATGATGTGCGGGAAGCAGTGGAAGCCATTCGCGTCATAGGTCAAATGACCAACAAATAATTTTCAACTTTCAATTCTCAATTAACTATGTGGATGCATTTCGGTATAAAAGACTTGATTGACGTATTGCTGGTGGCTTTCTTCCTGTACCAGACCTATAAGTTGATGAAAAGCTCGGGCACATTGGCTATATTCAGTGGGGTCGTATCATTCATCGTCGTATGGATTTTGATCTCGCAGGTATTGGAGATGCGGTTGATGGGGGCCATCTTGGATAAGTTTATTAGCGTAGGTTTCGTGGTTTTGGTAATCCTCTTCCAAGACGAGATCCGCCGTTTCCTGTTGGCGTTAGGTTCGCACCGGGGCTGGAAATTCCTAGGAAAACTTTTTTCCAAACGAGGAGACGACCCGGAGAAAGAAGGGAAGTTTGTCGCTCCTGTTGTCTTGGCCTGTATGAATATGGCCCGGAAAAAGACGGGTGCCTTGATCGTGATCCAGCAAGATATGGACTTGACGATCTATGAGCATACGGGCGAGATGTTCAACGCCGATGTAAATGCCCGCTTGATCGAGAATATATTCTTTAAGAACAGCCCGTTGCATGATGGTGCCATGATCATAGCCGATAACCGGATCAAGGCGGCCGGTTGTATCTTGCCGGTCGCCCAGAACGCCACCCTTCCCAAGGATATGGGATTGCGCCATCGTTCCGGTTTAGGGATGTCATTGGAGACAGATGCGCTGGTTATTATTGTCTCGGAGGAGAGAGGAAAGATCTCCGTGGCCCATAAAGGCAAGCTAAGTGTGAATGTGACAGCGGAAGAACTGCAACAAATACTCTCCGGTGAGCGGGAAGTGACGAATTACTGTTAAAAGATCTGAAACTGGTATCTCTGCCTGTAATTCTTTTGCCTATTTTGTAAACTCTATATTGCATTATGCCTAATTTTGTAGCCGGATTACGAGTACAATTATTAAATAATATAAAATATCTTCCGCTATGGATTTAATGCAAGACATTATTGCGCGCGCTAAAGCTGACAAGCAGCGTATTGTTCTTCCCGAAGGTACCGAGGAAAGAACTCTTAAAGCTGCCGACCGATTACTGGCCGACGGTGTAGCAGACATTTTCTTAATTGGAAACCCCGCTGAGATCAAGGAGTTGGCGGCTGGTTTTGGGTTGAACCACATCGGTGAGGCAACCCTTGTCGATCCGAAAAATCACGAGAAGAAAGCCGCGTACGCAGACTTGCTTTTCCAACTTCGCCAAAAGAAGGGTATGACTCCCGAGAAGGCTGCGGTTCTAGTTGAAGATCCTTTGTTCTTGGCTTGTTTGATGATCAAGGAGGGTGACGCTGACGGTGAGATCGCCGGCGCTGAGAACACGACGGGTAATGTATTGCGCCCTGCTTTGCAAATTATCAAGACGGCTCCGGGCATGAAGTGTGTTTCCGGTGCGTTCCTTATGTTCACGCAGACTCCTCAATATGGGGATAATGGTATTTTGGTATTCGCTGATTGCGCGGTTATGCCAAACCCGAACGCGGAAGAGTTAGCTAGCATCGCTGTCGCTACCGCCGCTACGGCTCGTAATATCGTAGGCGTTGAGCCTCGTGTGGCTATGTTGAGCTTCTCTACGAAGGGTAGCGCTTCTCACGAGATGGTGGACAAGGTAGTGGAGGCTACTCGCTTGGCTAAGGAAATGGCTCCGGATTTGAAGATCGACGGAGAGTTGCAGGCCGACGCCGCTTTGGTTGAGGCTGTAGGTTGCAAGAAAGCTCCGGGTAGCGAGATCGCCGGTAAAGCGAATGTTTTGGTATTCCCGACTTTGGAGGTGGGTAATATCGCTTATAAGCTGGTTCAACGTTTGGGTGGCGCTGAGGCTGTCGGTCCTATCCTTCAAGGTATGGCCGCTCCGGTGAACGACTTGTCTCGCGGTTGTTCCGTAGACGATATTTATAAGATGGTAGCGATCGCTTGTAATCAATCCATCGGTTTGAAATCCGCAAAATAATAGATAATCCTAACGACTTAATAATATGAAGATTCTAGTATTGAACTGCGGTAGTAGTTCTATCAAATATAAGTTATTCGATATGACCTCCGGTGAGGTTATGGCTCAAGGTGGTATCGAGAAAATCGGTTTGCCGGGCGCGTTCCTGAAATTGACGGATAAGGAGGGCAAGAAGGTGGTTATCGAGAGAGAGATTCCCGGCCATCAACAAGGCATCGAGTTTATCTTGAGCGTATTGACCGACGCTACTTATGGTTGTATCAAGGACTATAAGGAGATCGACGCTGTTGGTCATCGTTTGGTACATGGTGGCGAGGAGTTCGCTTCTAGCGTATTGATCAATCAGGATGTAATCAATAAGGTAATCGAGTGCTCTGATTTGGCTCCGCTTCATAACCCGGCTAACTTGAAGGGTGTTCGGGCGATGGAGGCTTTGATCCCGGGTATTCCTCAAGTAGCGGTGTTTGATACGGCTTTCCACCAGACCATGCCGGATTATGCGTATATGTACGGTTTGCCTTACGAGATGTACAAGAAATATGGCGTACGTCGTTATGGCTTCCACGGAACCAGTCATCGATATGTATCCCGTCGTGCTTGCGAGATCTTAGGTGTTCCTTATGAGGATCAGAAGATTATCACGGCTCACGTAGGTAACGGTGGTTCTATCACCGCTATCAAGAATGGTAAGAGCGTGGATACTTCCATGGGCTTGACTCCGGTTGAGGGTCTGTTGATGGGTACTCGTTGCGGCGACGTGGATGCGGGTGCTTTGTCTTTTATCATGGATAAGGAAGGCATGGATGGTGCCGGCCTTTCCGACTTGATCAATAAGAGAAGTGGTGTTGCCGGTCTTTCCGGTATCTCTTCCGATATGCGTGAGATCGAGGCTGCCGTAGCTGCCGGAAATCCGCGTGCGATCATGACCTTGAACGTATATAACTACCGCATCAAGAAATATATCGGCGCTTATGCCGCCGCTATGGGTGGTTGTGATATCTTGGTTTGGACCGGTGGTGTCGGTGAGAACCAATGGGCGACCCGTCGTGCGGTTTGCGAGAACATGGAATACATGGGCATGAAGATCGATGTTGAGAAGAACGAGGGCATGCGTGGCGAGGAGATGGTAATCAGCACTCCGGACAGTAAGGTGACTATCATCGTCGTTCCTACGGATGAGGAATTCATGATCGCTGCCGATACCTTGGAGATCTTAGATAAAAAGTAACCAGTAACGTTTCATATAATTTTAGCTAATCCTCGCAGCTTACAAAACACGGGATTAGTGTTTAGATCGCCCCGGCATCGGTTGGGGCGATCTTTTTTATGGGAATATCGGATTATTCGTTACTTTTGCGGAATTACATATTAAATATATACAAAACATGGCTCAATACAAACGTATCTTATTAAAATTAAGCGGTGAGTCGCTGATGGGTGGTAAACAATATGGGATCGATGAGGTTCGCTTGAATGAATATGCGGCACAGATCAAGGAGATCGCCGAGATGGGTGTACAGATCGGTATCGTGATCGGTGGCGGTAATATTTTCCGCGGGTTGAGCGGCGCTTCCAAAGGTTTCGATCGGGTAAAAGGAGACCAGATGGGTATGCTGGCAACGGTGATCAATAGCTTGGCGCTTAGCTCCGCTTTGGTCGCTCAAGGCGTGAAGGCGAAGGTACTGACGGCTATCCGTATGGAACCGATCGGCGAGTTCTATAATAAATGGCGTGCAATCGAGTTGCTGGAACAGGGCAACGTGGTCATCATGTCCGGCGGTACGGGTAATCCGTTCTTTACTACGGATACCGGATCTTCCTTGAGAGGCATCGAGATCGAGGCGGATGTCATGCTGAAAGGTACCCGTGTGGACGGTATTTACACCGCTGATCCGGAGAAAGATCCTACGGCTACCAAGTTCTCCGATATTACGTATGATGAGATCTATACCCGGGGCCTGAAGGTAATGGACTTGACCGCTACCACGATGTGTAAAGAGAACAACCTCCCGATCATCGTATTCGATATGGACACCAACGGCAACTTGAAGAAAGTGATGAGCGGAGAGAATATCGGGACACTGGTGCATAATTAGTGCCATTAACCGATGACATGGCAGTGCCATGCTGATGGCATAGTTGTGCCACTGGTTATGGCACAGCTATGCCATCCGTATGGCACTGTCGTGCCACAGGCATGGCAAGGTTGTGCCAGCCCTGTGGCAAATACGTTAGACCTTTATTCTTGTATATGAAGCATCCCTTTTTACTAGTATGGTTAACCTTGATCGTATTGTGTGGTTGTACGAGCTCGGGGAAACAGAAGAGGCACGTTATTGGCCTCTCCCAATGTATGCTGGACGATGCTTGGCGGGAAGCTATGATTAACGATATGCGTATCGAAGCCTCTAACTATGATGATGTGGAAATTATTATAAAGGACGCGCAAAACAATAACGAGACACAAATACAACAAATACGAGACTTGATCCGCCAAAAGGTGGATGTCTTGATCATCTCCCCCTATCAATCCGAGCCGATCACGGCAGTTGCCGAGGAAGCGTACCGTGCCGGAATCCCGACGATCATTACAGATCGCAAGGTAAATACCGATCAATACACCTCTTTTGTCGGGGCGAACAATTATGAGATCGGACTAGCGGCAGGCAATTACGCCGCCCATTATCTTCCCCCGAACGCTATTATCTTAGAGATATGGGGACTCACGCAAACCTCCCCGGCGCAAGAGCGACATAAAGGTTTTGTCGATGCCTTGCGAGGAAGGGAGGACCTCTCTTTCCGTAAATTGGAAGGACAATGGTTGGTCGATACGGCCCGGATGGAGCTTCGGAAGTTACAGCATCCCGAGCAGATAGATTTCGTTTACGCCCATAACGACATGATGGCCATAGCCGCCCGGGAATACTTTATGGCATGGGATTCCATCCGAGGACGGGATTTGCGGATTATCGGCGTGGATGCCGTGGCGGGTGCCGGTCTGGAAGCCGTGGAAGATGGACGGATCAACGCCTCTTTCCTCTATCCGACAGGAGGGGAGCAAGTGATTCGCACGGCTATGCGTATCATTCAAGGGGAGCCGGTGGATAAGTTTATCCCTCTTCGTACGGCTCCGGTAGATCATCAGTCTGCCCGCACCTTATTGTTGCAAGCGGACCAACTCCAGAAATATAAGCAACGTATCGAGGCGCAGCGTTCCCGCATCGATGGTTTGTCCGACCGGTTTTATTTCCTGCGAAACTCTTTAGGGGTGATCTCCTTATTGATGATCGGTTTTATCGCCCTTTCCATTTACGCCTTTTACATAAACCGGAAGATGAGGCAGGCGAATCGTAAGCTAATCTCCTTGAACGCGGAGATGAAAGAGGTGACGGCGCAGAAACTCCAATTCTTTACGAATGTCTCCCACGAGGTACGTACGCCCTTGACCTTGATTCTCGCCCCTTTGGATCGCTTGATTGTCTCGTTGCGGGAATCTCCTTACGCCTCGGATCTGCGGTTGATTCAGAAGAACGCCAACCGTTTGTTGCGTGTGATCAACCAAATATTGGATTTCCGGAAGGTGGAAGGCAAGCAAGAGAAACTAGCGGTACGGGAAATCGATTTGGTTCCTTTCGTTGGCGAGATCAAATCTTATTTTGACAGTATGGCCTCGGTACGTGTGATCTCCTATACGTTCACTTCTTCGATAAAACAATGTACGCTATGGATCGACCCGGACTTATTGGAGAGAGTATTTTTCAATCTTCTCTCGAACGCTTTTAAGTTTACGCCGGAGGGAGGTAGCGTGCGAATAGAGCTGACGGAAGAGGGAGATCGAGTCTTTATACAGGTTATCGATACGGGAAGTGGTATCCAACCCGCTAACCTTCCGCATCTGTTTGACCGTTTCTATACGGAGGATCGGTCGATGGGAACCGGGATCGGATTACATTTGGTAAAGGAGTATATACATATGCACGGAGGGGAGATCCGTGTGGAGAGCGAGCCGGGGCAAAGAACTACCTTTACGGTTTGCCTACGGAAAGGAAAAGCGCATTTCGAGGATAGCGACCTGATGGAAACGTCCGTATCCCATCAAGCCTACGAAGCCTCCCGGTTGGACGATTCGGAAACCAAGGAGATACTTTCCAAGACCTATCCTTATACGATACTGATCACCGAGGATGATGATGAGGTTCGCTGCTTTTTGGAACGTGAGCTTAGCCTTCATTTCAAGATCCGGACGGCCGCGAACGGGAAAGATGCCTTGCGGGTATTGGAAGAGGAGGAGATATCATTGGTAGTAAGCGATGTGATGATGCCGGAGATGAATGGTTTCGAACTTTGCCGGACGATCAAGTCGCAACTTCCCTTTAGCCATATCCCGGTGATCTTATTGACCGCCTTGACCGATGAGCGTCAACGGATTTTCGGAATAACCGGCGGGGCGGACGATTATATACAGAAGCCTTTCCATACGGATTACGTGAAGATCAAGATTATCCACCTATTGCAAGAGCGCCAGAAGTTACGGGAACGTTTGTTGGAGAAGTTGCGGGATAATAAGCTCCTTTTGTCTGAGCCGGAAAAGGTGGAGAGTATCGATGACGCCTTCTTGCGTAAGTTCGCGGAACAGATCGAGGCGGTTTACGCGGATCCCGAATATAATGTGGAGAAACTAAGCGAGACCTTGGGATTATCCCGGGGGCACCTTCACCGGAAGATCAAGGAGCTTACCGGAACCACACCCGTCGAGTTCTTGCGTACCTATCGCTTGAATAAGGCGACCCAGTTGTTGAGGCAGAACGCATACACGGTGAGCGAGGTCGCTTACCGGACCGGTTTCTCCTCGCCCGCTTACTTCTCCAAATGCTTCAAGGCGGTCTACGGGGTTACGCCTACCGAGTATCAATAACATTTGTACGATCTTTATCACAAATGTCATATCTCCTCACCTTTAAGGGATAAGTGTTTTTCTATCCGGAAGAATCCTATTAATTTTGGCGGAGAATCAAACAATATTATCCTTTAATCCGTTCGTTTATGAAACAACAAACAAAGAGACTTCTGAAGAGTTTATGTATGGCTGTCGGTATCATTTTATTAAGCGCGGTCGATCCATTGGCCGGATATGCGGCAGAACGTACTATAGATATAAAGCATCTGGGCGAAGGACAAAGCATTGTCCGTGTGGATGCGCAAGCCAAGTATTTGTTGCTTCCGGTCGAGGAGTCCTCGCCGGAATCCAAGTTATATATGATTGTCGATAATGACGTGGTACGGACTTTCAATGTTCGTTTGGCGGTGAATAAGGTGGATTATTTCGTTCCGGTAGATCTCTCGGGGTATGCGGATAAGCATATCTCCTTCAACTTCCAGCTTGCCCCGGAATCGGCTCTTTGCTGGAAAGAGATGAAGCTATCCGATCAGTTTGATTCGTCTAACCGGGAGAAATTCCGTCCGGCCTATCATTTCTCGCCGGCTTGGGGATGGATGAATGATCCGAACGGCATGGTGTACAAGGATGGTGAGTATCATTTGTTCTATCAATACAATCCGTATGGCTCGATGTGGGGGAATATGCACTGGGGGCATGCGATCAGCAAGGACTTGATTCATTGGGAGCATCAACCGGTGGCGATCGCCCCAGATGCCTTGGGTACGATCTTCAGCGGTAGCTGTGTGGTGGATAAGGATAATACCGCGGGGTTTGGCGCTGGCGCTATCGTGGCTTTCTATACCTCGGCCAGCGACCGGCAAGTGCAGAGTATGGCCTATAGCTTGGACGACGGCCGAACGTTCAAGAAATATGACCGGAATCCGATCCTTACTTCTACGCAACGTGATTTCCGTGACCCGAAAGTCTTCTGGCATAAGGAATCCAATAAATGGATCATGGTACTCGCCGTAGGGCAGGAGATGCAACTCTATTCTTCTCCCAATTTGAAGGACTGGACGTATGAGAGCAGTTTCGGGGAAGGACAAGGAGCGCATGCGGGCGTTTGGGAATGCCCGGACTTGATCGAGCTTCCGGTGAAGGGCACGGAATTGAAGAAGTGGGTCTTGATCTGTAATATCAACCCCGGTGGTCCGTTTGGCGGCTCCGCTACCCAATATTTCGTAGGTACGTTCGATGGGAAACAGTTCGTGAATGAATCCCCGGCCTTGACCAAATGGATGGATTACGGCAAGGATCATTACGCTACGGTAACTTGGAGTAACGCTCCGGAAGACCGGAAGATCGCCTTGGCTTGGATGAGCAATTGGGAATACGCGAATAACGTGCCGACCTTGCAATACCGGAGCGCGAACTCGGTCCCTCGCGACTTGGCTCTTTATACGAAAAACGGGCAGACGTACTTGAGCAGCACCCCGTCTCCCGAGGTGTTGAAGTTGAGAGGGAAAGCCCAGAAGAAAGGTTCCTTCAAGGTGGACCGCTCCCATGAGGTCAATCCGGTACTTCCCGATCCGACGGGAACCTATGAGATCGAGATCAAGTTTAAGAACAACGGGGCCGATATCATGAGCTTCCAGCTGTTTAACTCGAAAGGCGAGGAGGTGGAGATGCATTATAATCTCTTGGATCATACGTTCACGATGGATCGCCGGAACAGCGGGATCACGGATTTCAGCAAGACATTCGCCACGGCTACCTCGGCCCCGATCTCCGCCGCTAAGGAATATACCTTGCGTTTGCTGGTAGATAAATCCAGCATAGAGGCTTTCGACGGGAATGGGGAGTTTGTCATGACCAACCTAGTCTTCCCGGAAGAACCGTATAATCGCATTAGCTTTCATGCCAAGGGAGGAGCGTTCACGGTTACGTCATTAACCATTTATCCCTTCAAATAATTAAAAACAAAATATATCATGGAAAAGAGTAAACCTGTAGTAGTAGGCATTGGTGAATTATTGTGGGATGTCTTCCCGGACGTGAAGAAAGCCGGTGGAGCGCCGATCAATTTTGTGTATCACGCTACCCAATTAGGAGCGGAAGGTTATGCGATCAGTGCCGTGGGCAACGACGTGTTCGGAACCGAGATTATTCAGGAATTGGATAAGAACGGTATCGATAGTAATTATATCAGTACGGTGGAATATCCGACCGGAAGCGTGATGGTAGAGCTAAAGAACGGCATCCCTTCCTATACGATCATCGAAGGTGTGGCATGGGATCATATCCCTCTTACCCAAGCGTCTATCGACCTGATGAAACGTGCGGACGCCGTATGCTTCGGAACGTTGGCGCAACGTGCCGCGGAATCTCGTGAGACGCTTCGTACCTTACTTTCTTATATGCCTAGTCATGCCTTGCGCTTCTTCGATATCAATATCCGCCAGCATTTCTACTCGAAGGAATTGATCGAATCGTTGCTCGAATTGGCGAATGTATTCAAGATCAATGATGAGGAATTGGAAATGCTTCGCCCGATGTTTGGTCTGGAAGGCACGACCGAGGAGATCTGCCTTGGGCTTATGAAGAAATATGATCTTCGTTATTTAGTTCTTACCGCTGGTGCGGAATATAGTATGATCTATTCGGAGAAGGAGGTATCTTCTATTCTGACACCGCAAGTGAAAGTAGCGGATACGGTAGGTGCCGGCGATTCTTTCTCCGGGGCTTTTGTATCTTCTATACTGAAGGGAAGATCTTTGTCTGAGGCGCATGAGAAAGCGGTGAAAGTAGCTGCGTATGTTTGTACCCAAAGTGGTGCGTGGCCTGCTTATCCTGAAAACTTGTAAGCCATGAAAGAAAAGGTTTCATCGTTGAAATTGATGCCCGTGATGTTGGCGTTCTTCGCCATGGGATTCGTGGACTTAGTGGGAATCGCCTCTAATTACCTGAAAGCGGATTTAGGCTTAAGTGATTCGGAGGCGAATATCTTCCCGTCGCTCGTGTTTTTCTGGTTCTTGATCTTCTCCGTCCCGACGGGAATGTTGATGAACCGCATCGGGCGGAAAAAGACCGTGTTATTGAGCTTGATCGTAACGTTTCTTTCGCTAATGATCCCGATCTTCGACGACGCGTATATGGTCATGTTGATATCCTTCTCCCTGTTGGGTGTCGGCAATGCTTTGATGCAGACTTCCTTGAACCCGTTATTATCGAATATCGTAAGCGGGGATAAACTAGCTAGTTCTTTGACATTCGGTCAGTTCGTGAAGGCGATCGCCTCCTTCTTGGCACCTTATATCGCCATGTGGGGCGCTACCCAAGCGATACCGTCGATGGGACTCGGTTGGCGTGTCTTGTTTCCGGTCTATATGGTGATCGCCGTGATCGCTATCCTGCTATTGGGAGCTACCACTATCCACGAGACCAAAGAGGAGGGGCGGCCCTCTACCTTTGGCGAATGCTTGGCTTTGCTGGGCAAGCCTTTTATCTTGCTTTGCTTCATCGGTATCATGTGTCATGTGGGGATCGACGTGGGGACGAATACGACTGCCCCAAAGATCTTGATGGAACGTCTGGGCATGACCTTGGCCGACGCCGGTTTCGCCACGAGCCTCTATTTCATATTCCGTACGGCGGGATGCTTCTCCGGGGCTTTTATCTTGCGAAAAGTCTCTCCGAAAGGATTCTTCGCCTTTAGTGTTTTCTTGATGTTATTGGCGATGATCGGTTTGCTGCTATTTCATTCGAAAGAGATCATCTATGCTTGTATCGCCTTGATCGGCTTTGGAAACTCGAACGTCTTCTCCATTATTTTCGCCCAAGCCCTGCTTTCTATGCCGAATAAGCAGAATGAGGTGTCCGGTTTGATGATTATGGGACTGTTTGGCGGCACGATCTTCCCGATTTTTATGGGCGTGGCATCCGATATGTTGGCTTCTCAAGTAGGAGCAGTGCTGGTGTTGTGCGTGGGCGTAGCCTACTTACTATTCTTTATGCCTAAGTTAAGTAAACAGTGACGGCGATAAGCTTTTATACGGTATTATAAATCTTTTGTTAGGGAGTATTTTAATTATATGTTTGCGAAGTTGGAAATCTTTATTACTTTTGTTAATTAAAAGATTCGCAAACAAAAAACGTATATTTATGATAGATACGAAACAATTGATCAAAGCAGGGGAAGAGAAGATGACGTTCGCCATTGAGTATCTGGACGAGCAATTGTCTCACATTCGGGCTGGTAAGGCTAATCCGAAAATCCTCGATTGTGTGAAGGTAATGTATTATGGGGCGCCTGTTCCTCTTACTAACGTGGCTACGGTGACGGTTCCGGACGCACGGACGATCATGATCACTCCGTGGGAGAAGAAGATCATCCGCGATATCGAGAAAGGTATTCTGGATTCTGAGTTAGGTATCACGCCGGAGAATAACGGTGAGGTGATCCGCTTAGGTATTCCTCCGTTGACCGAGGAGCGCCGCCGTCAATTGGTGAAACAATGTAAGCAGGAGGCTGAGAATGCGAAGATCAGTGTTCGTAACGCTCGCCGTGACGCTATCGAGGCTTTGAAGAAAAGCATCAAGTCTGATGGGGTTCCCGAGGACGTAGAGAAAGACGCCGAGGCAGAGGTTCAGAAAATCCATGATAAGTTTATCAAAAAGATCGACGACCTTTACGCCGCTAAAGAAAAAGAAGTAATGACCGTTTAAATAATTGAAAGTTGAAACTTGAGAATTGAGAATTAAGGAACTCCATTGAGTCCTTATTCCAATTCTCAATTTTCAATTCTCAATTTTCAATTCTCATGAGGGGACTGGTAATAAAAAACACAGGTAGTTGGTATACGGTCCGTACGGAAGACGGGCGAGATATAGAGAGTAAGATCAAGGGGAACTTTCGTCTGAAAGACATAAAGAGTACCAATCCGGTCGCGGTAGGAGACCGTGTCGTAATCGATATTAATAAAGAAGGAACCGCTTTTATTACAGAGATCGAGGAGCGTAAGAATTATATCATCCGTCGTGCCTCTAACTTATCGAAGCAATCGCATATTATCGCCGCGAACTTGGATCAGGCGATGCTGATCGTTACGGTGAATTATCCTATAACAACAACGATATTTATCGATCGCTTCTTGGCGACCGCCGAGGCTTATCGTGTCCCCGTTAAATTAGTTTTCAATAAGATTGATCGTTATAATAATGAGGATCAAAGGGCGTTGGAGAATTTAATCGAGTTGTATACCTCGATTGGTTATCCCTGTTCGACGCTATGTGCCCGGACCGAGGAAGGTTTGGATGTCTTGAAAGCGGATCTAAAAGATAAGATTACGCTTTTGTCCGGCCATTCGGGTGTCGGAAAATCCACGATTATCAATAAACTGGTGCCGGGCGTGAATCTCCGTACCGGTGATATCTCCGAATACCATAATAAAGGAATGCATACGACCACCTTTTCCGAGATGATTCCTCTTCCCGACGGCGGCTATTTGATCGATACTCCGGGTATCAAAGGATTTGGAACGATCGAGATGGCGGACGCTGAGATCTCCCATTACTTCCGGGAGTTGTTTAAATACTCGGAAGAATGTCGTTTCAATAACTGCACGCACCGTCATGAACCGGGTTGCGCCGTCATTCAGGCTGTGAGCGATGGGCTAATCAGCGAATCCCGCTATAAAAGCTACCTAAGCATCTTGGATGATCGCATGGAGAGCAAGTACCGGGAAGAATTTTGATACATTATTACTACATTAAACGGCCGGCAGGCTCATACCGGTGATTTTCCGGTATAGATCGAGCGCATATACATCGGTCATGCCGGAGATATAATCGAGTACGCATTGTATCTTGCCATACGTAGTAGGGGCGTTGGTGTCGTATTGCTCCGGTATCCGTTGTAAAAGTAGTTTGCTATAAGCGTGCTCTTGGTTCATCACGGCCTCGGTAAGGCTGTCGATCAGATGGCTGAAAATGTGATAACCGGCTAACTCAATGTCCAGCACTTCCTTTGCTTTATATATTTTCTTGTATGCTGTAGCCGAGCAATTAGCGTAAGCCTGCTTGGCTTGATCGCATATGTTACTGATTAACGGGGTGGTGTAAGTACCGTTGAGGATTTTTTCCTCGTTCTCTAGAAAGACACGGGAACATTCATCCACCAATAGTCCGATGATACAAGAGCGCAGATAGGCGATTTGCTCATTGGTATCGTCTACCATATGCATGACCTTGCGGATATGTTCCAGCCGTTCCCCTTCAAAAAATCCCAATAATAGTTGTATGGCCTCCTCGATTGTCAGGATATGCAGTTTGCAAGCATCCTCTATATCCATGATCTGATAGCAGATATCGTCTGCCGCCTCTACTAAATAAACCAACGGGTAACGGAGAAATTTGTCCGGATCTTCCGGGTTATGCCCGATCCCCAGCTCTTGGGCGATTTGTAGATAGCTCTCCTCCTCCGATTGGAAAAAGCCGAATTTCCCTTTCTTCCCGGAGTAGATGGAGGCGTAAGGATATTTGATGATAGAGGCTAATGTGCTATACGTTAAGGCAAATCCCCCTTTCCTGCGTCCTATGAACTGATGGGTCAGCAACCGCATGGCGTTGGCATTACCTTCAAAATGAACGAAGTCTTCCCAGCGCCCCCCTTCCTTCCGTACTTTCTCTTCCAGTTTTCGTCCATTCCCTTCGGAGAAGTAAGCGGAGATCGCTCTCTCTCCGGAATGCCCGAATGGAGGATTTCCCATGTCATGGGCAAGACAAGCGGCTGATACGATAGAACCTATCTCCGGGAAGTTGATACTGCCGTCCGGATATTTTTGCATAAGCCCTTTCGCTACGTTATTACCCAATGAACGTCCTACGCAGGATACTTCCAGACTATGTGTAAGTCGGTTATGCACAAAGATACTTCCCGGCAGGGGGAATACCTGTGTCTTGTTTTGTAGTCTTCGGAAAGGGGATGAGAAAATTAAACGGTCATAATCTCGTTGGAAATCAGTCCTCTCATGTTTCCGCTCGTGATATTCTTCCATTCCGAAGCGCTTGCCGGATAATAGCTGGGTCCAGTTCATAGTCAATACATTAATATACATCACAAATGTAGAGATAATCGATGTAAATCATTGAATATTTGTGTAAGAAATTAGAATTAATGGTTAAATTTGTAATTTATTCGCTTTCGGGAACATTTATCGAATGCATATAATATAAGGTATAATTCTAAACTTTCTAGAAAAAGATCGAGACGCAATTGGAAAACAAGTTCAAATTATTGGAGACGGTGTATGAAATGGCACCTGTAGGGGTCGAGGTGTATGATAAGAATGGACGCTTGATTGATTGTAATTCTTATGATCTTAAAATCTTTGGCATTGAGCGTAAGGAGGATTTCATACGGGCTGGCGTGACATTATTCAACAATCCCAACTTTACGATTCAAGATCTTGAATTGCTTTCGAGGGGAGAATCTATCCAACGAAATATCGTCTACGATTTTGATGTGGTAAGAGAATATAATTACTATCCGACTTTAAAACATGGATATATTCATTTGGAGGTCAAGGTATCTCCTATGATGGATGAGGAAATGGAATTGAGGGGCTATGTGGTTGTCATGAACGATGTATCCTATATTAAGCAGCGTGAGTTGCAGCTGGAGGAGTATAGTTTAAAAACGGAACTTGTAAATAAAGTCTGTAATATCATACCTTGGGATTATGATCTTGATAAACATGTGTTGAATGCGTATTCGGGAGACGCTATTATCCCTAATATGGATATCAGCCAAGATACTTATCTGAAATATGTACATCCGGAGGACCGGGAAAAGGTAAAGGATGTTTTTGCTAAGGCGGATAACTTAGAGCTGGATATCATTCACCTTGCGATTCGGTTGAAGACTCCCGATGTGGCGGATTTCAAGCAGATCGTGTTAGACGGTGTCGCTGTAAAGGATAAGAAGGGAAAGATAATTAAATATACCGGTATACGCAGGGATGTCAGTGAGTGGATTGAGCTGAATGAGCGATTGATGCAACAGAATAAGATTAATAGTCTTATTCTCGAGAATATTAATTCGGGACTGATCTATATGTCTTCGGATTGTATGATTAAGTGGTCTAATCTCGATGAGTTTGCTCCTATGGTGAAGAAAATGGGAGCTCATCCTTATCAACCGGGCGATTATTGCGCCAAGATGTTCGAAGGTAAATGCACAGGCTCTAACCGTTGCCCGTTAAAGAGAGCGGTCTTATCGAATAAGATACAAAAGGATGAATATAAATATGGTGACGATACTTTTGTCGATATTGTCACTATACCCGTCTGTGATGATGATGGGAAGATCATGGGAGCGTTACTTAAGCTGGATGATATATCGGAGCGTAAGAAACTGTACTTGGAATTGAGCCGAACGAAAGAAGAGGTTTTGCTGTCGAATCAAATATTGAATGAACTTATCGAAAAGATGCCGGGTGGGATGTATATAAAAGACGCTAACGATGGATTCCGGTATTTAAGGGCGAATAAGGCTTTTTGTGAGATAGCCGGAAAAGAGCAACCGGAAGTGATAGGAAATACGGATTTCGAGGTTTTTGATGAGGAGTCCGCAAAGACATACCGTGCATATGATTTACGTTTGGTGGCGGGAGAGGCGGTCGTATCTTATGAAAGTTCTCCGGTGATTAATGGCATAAAGGAATATTGGCATGTTACGAAGTCAATTATCAAGACTCTTGATGGTAATACCGTTATCCTTGGTATCGCGAATAATATTACGAAGCTTCGTGAGAACATTGAGTTAAAGGCGGCCAAGGAGAAAGCGGAGCAATCCGATAAACTCAAGTCCGCTTTCCTTGCGAACATGAGCCATGAGATCCGTACCCCGCTGAATGCCATCATCGGATTCTCAGAGTTGGCAATAGAGACAGAAGATGTGGAGGAGAAATCTCATTTTCTTCAGATCGTGCAATCCAATAATGAGCAGTTGCTGAGATTGATTAATGATGTGCTAGACTTGTCAAAGATAGAGGCGGGCTTTATGGACTTTAAGAATAAGGAGTTTGATTTAGCGATCTGTTTCGAAGAGTTAGAGCAGACCATGCGTCCACGGATCACCCATCCGAATGTCGTTTTTAAAGTGGTAAGCCCTTATCGCCACTGTCTCGTTCGATTGGATAAGAATAGATTGATCCAAGTGTTCACAAATTATATGATTAACGCCATAAAGTTTACCGAGGCCGGACAGATCGTAATGGGTTACGAATATGTAGAAGGCTGTATCAGAGGTTATGTAAATGATACGGGTATCGGTATAGATGAGGATAAAAAGCAACGATTGTTCAACCGTTTTGAAAAACTGAATGATTTTGCCCAAGGTACAGGATTGGGACTTTCTATATGTAAAGCCTTGGTTGAAGCGCAGGGCGGAGCCATTGGAGCGGATTCAGTGAAAGGGGTTGGTTCCACTTTCTGGTTCACTATACCTTGTAAGGCTGTTCTCGAGAAATATAACTAATTGGCTATAAGATTCTTTCCTCTAATTTCAGAGTTTTTATGTGAATGATCAAGGATGTCTACAATATGTAGATTCTGTCTAGTGAACCATATAAACCTTAATGAATGTGCCTTGCGCAAAATTCCTCATGTCCTAGTTTATAATAATTTATTCCAAGATGATAGCCTTATAACTGTTATAGGGAGAAGAAGATTAATGAAGGAAAATTATGTTAATTGAAGTTTGTAGTTAGTTTCCTTAGAACTAAATCAAATTAATATATTTAATTTATTGAGGGATGATGCGATATTGACTAAGTGTTATCGCAAACACTTGAAAAAGTGGATATACTACTGATTTTTGTTACGTTTTAACTTGTGTGTATAGTTATTATGTGTATATTTGTCTGTCAAAACATGAAAAACGACTTAGTTCTAAGGATACTATGTTGTTATTATTATTTAAAAATAAAGCCGTTTGATTTTAAACAGAAAGAAGTATTTGTATAAACATAATAATAACTTTATTTAAAAAGAATAAATGCCTATGCACTAAAAAAGAAGGGAAAGAGAGTCCGATCTCTCTAAAAGAGTATGAAAATTAAGAAAACACAAATGTAGAATCACTTAAATCAAAAACGATTTTTCATGAGAAAGTCATTTATTTTATTATTGGCGTTTTTTCTGTGTGTTACAGGATATGCACAGAAACTAACGATTAGTGGTGTCGTTATTGACAAGGATCTAAATGAACCACTAACAGGAGTGAACGTGTTAGTAAAAGGTACTACAACCGGTACCATTACTGATTTTGATGGAAAATATACCTTAGAGGCTGACGCAAACTCTATTTTGGTATTCTCTTATTTAAGTATGAAAACGATTGAGGAGCCAGTGAATGGCCGTACGAAAATCGATGTTACGATGGTTTCAGACGCAGAGGCTTTGGATGAGGTTGTCGTAACAGCGATGGGTATCAAACGTGAATCAAAGACTTTGACTTATTCCGCACAAACGGTAGGCGGTAAGGACTTGAACGAGATTAAGAATGTGAATATGATCAACTCTTTACAAGGAAAGAGCGCTGGTTTGCAGATTACCCCGAACTCTACGGGTGCGGGTGGTTCTTCTAAGATCTTATTCCGTGGTAATAAGTCTATTAGCGGTAGTAACCAACCGTTGATTGTTGTGGATGGTGTCCCTATGATGATGAGCGTATCTGATTCGCAGGTGAAGATGGCCTATGGCGGCGAACGTGATGGTGGTGACGCTATGTCTACTATCAATCCGGATGATATCGCGCAGATTACATTGTTGAAAGGTGCTTCCGCCGCTGCTTTGTATGGTGCGGTAGCGGCCAATGGTGCTATCATGATTACGACAAAATCCGCACAAGCCGGTAAGGTCGCTATTAATGTATCTAGTAATACGACGGTCGAATCAGCCATGTCTTTGCCGAAATTCCAAAATAATTATGGTATGAGTGACGAGGGCACATTTAGCTGGGGAAGTAAATTAGGAGCTACATCTCCGAATTACGCACGTAAATTCTATCAACCGGGTTATACAACGAATAACTCTATCTCTTTATCTGGTGGAACGGAGAATATTTCTTCTTATTTCTCTTATGCGAATGTCTCATCGAATGGTATTATGCCGGAGAATGATTATTTAAGTCATAATTTAATGGCTAAGGTTGGCTTTAACTTGTGGAAGAAAGTACATGTGGATGTAAGTGCCCGCTACAACAAGCAGCATATCGAGAATCAGCCTTCTGCCGGTTATTTGAATAACCCGATTACAGGTGCCTACCTGTTCCCGAGAGGTGAGGATTGGGATTACTACAAGAGTAACTATGAAGTATATGACGGGGTTCGTAACGTGAATGTTCATAACTGGACGAATACGAAACAAGAGCAATTCTCCAACCCTTACTGGATGTTGAATCGTCAGACTCCTATCACGGATCGTAACCGTTATGAATTTGGTGGTAGTGTTAAATACGATATCATGGAAGGTCTTTCTGTTACGGGGCGTTTGCGTTATGAACGTGGTGATGAAAAATGGATCTTGAACGAATATGCGTCTAGTACCGCCGGACGAAATTTATTGGGTACCATGAAAGATACCCGGACTTTCAGTGAGCAAACATATGCCGATGCGTTAGCAAGTTATAATAAAACTTGGGATGAGACTTATTCATTGTCCGTTACTGCTGGTGGTAGCTTTACGAAGACAAGCGCATCTAGCATCGAATTGATCGGTTGGGGTGATAAGGAGTTTAAAGTAAATAACGGTGTGATAACCCCGGGTGCTTATTATCCGAACATCTTCTCCCCGAAGAACTATTATACGATGCAAACCACAGAGACTCTGAAAGAAAAACGCTTGAACTCTGTGTTCGCTACTGCTCAGTTTGGATATAAGGAAGGTTTGTTCTTGGATGTCAGCGCTCGTAACGACTGGTCTTCTTCATTGGCGTTTACGGATGGTGTATCCTTTTTCTACCCGTCTGTTGGTGTAAGTGCTCTATTGGATAAATTCTTGGACTTTGGAAAGAATGTAGACCTATTTAAATTGCGTGCTTCTTATTCTATCGTGGGTAACGATGTGCCTATCTATGCTTCCAATAAACGTTATACGATTGGTGACCAAGGATCTATCGACCCGCCAGAAGAAGCTGCTTTTAGAACGTTGAAGCCAGAGAAGACGAACTCTTTAGAAGTTGGTTTTGATGGAACTTTCTTCCAGAATCGTTTCAATGTAAACTTGACGTATTATAAGACCAATACGAAGAATCAATATTTTAATATTACCGCTCCTTGGGAAACAGGTTTGAAGAACCGTTATATCAATGCCGGTAACGTAGAAAACCAAGGTTTTGAGGTTAGCTTAGGTTGGTATAATCAGTTTACGGACAATTTCAGCTGGAGTACGAATTTCAATTTCTCTTACAATAATAATAAAATCATTGAATTATCAAATGAGTTGAAAGATTGGACATTAGCTAGCTATTGTACAGGTGCGAAAGTGATTTTGACTGAAGGTGGTCATTTCGGTGACTTATATGTTCGTGATTTCAAGAGAGACGATAATGGTAAGCCGGTGAAAACTGAATCTGGCGCTCCTGAGTTGGGAGGTACGGATAATAAGGATTTGGTGTATGTTGGTGATATGAACGCAAAAGTAAACATGGGTTGGACTAACACGTTCCATTACAAAGATTTTACATTGTCATTCTTGATTGATGCTAAGGTCGGTGGTAAGGTATTGTCAATGACGGAAGCTACCTTGGATGGTTGGGGCGTATCAGAGCGTTCGGGTGCTGCTCGTGATGCAGGTGAAGTTGTGATTGATGGTGTTTCATTTGATCCTCAAGCATATTACACGACGACTGGAGGTACAAGTTATAACTCTAATATCTTGACTTCTCAGTATGTTTACAATGCGACTAATGTTCGTTTGCGTGAGTTGTCATTTGGTTATACGTTCCGTAACTTATTTGGAGCGAATAAGAATTTGACGGCTTCTATCATTGGACGTAATTTGTTCTTCTTCTATAAAGATGCTCCTATGGATCCGGATGTAGCGGCTGGTACAGGCAATGGCTGGCAAGGTGTGGATATGTTTGCGTTGCCAACATCTCGTAGCTTTGGTTTGAATTTAAAACTTAATTTCTAAATCTTGAGTATATCTTATGAAACTAAATAGAATTTTAAAATATGCCGCTGTATCGGCTTTGGTAGTATCTACCGGTGTTATGACCATAGGCTGTACAGATAATTTTGAAAATTTAAATACTGATCCCTATGAGGTTGATCCAGATGAACTTCCGTTCTCTGCCCAATTTAAGGAGCCATTCTCTTATGTCTATGCTCCGCAGCAGAACTTGTTCCAATATTGCTTCAGCCTAAATATTGATTTGTTTAGCGGCTACTTCATGACTCCACATAACTTTAATGGTTCCGGTAATGTTGATTATGCGTTGAACCGTGGTTTCTGTGGTGGTATGTATGAGAATGTATATCTTCATATTTTCAACAATACCCGTCGTCTGATCGCTTCTTGTGATGAGCAAGGCTTAAGTGATTATGGAGCGATGATGCGTGTCGTACAGGCTTATGCGATCCAGATGTTGACGGATGCCTATGGCCCAGTGGCCTATAGTTCTGTTATCGAAGATCCTACGGGTGGAGCTTCTTTCTCTTATGATACTCAGGAAAGTGTCTACAATGCTTTGTTTACTTTGGTGGATGAAGCGATCGCCGGATTTAAGGGAACTGCATCTGTTGCGGATATGCAAGCATTTGACTATTGGTGTAATGGTGATATCGCTTTGTGGAAGAAGGTCGCTAATCAATTGAAACTACGTTTGGCTATGCGTATCGTAAAGGTGAACCCTACATTAGCGAAGCAAAAAGCGGAGGAAGCCGTTCAAGGAGGCGTATTGACTTCTGCTGATCGTGATATCTTGATCAACCAAGGTTTGAGCAATGAGTTGACTCGTATGTTTGAGTGGGGTGATTGTGGAATGAATGCTAGCTTAATCACGATGTTGGAAGGTTTCAAAGATCCTCGTTTACCTTTGTATGTGACCAAGAATCAAGCGGCTGTTACTTGTGAAGATGGCTCGACAATTGAGGAGGGGACAAAGTATCTTGGTGTTCGCGGCGGATGTAACTTACCTTCTAAGCCAAATCAATGGGGTAATTTCTCTAAAGTGATTTGCACTTATACGACCGCTTTCCCTGTCATGAAAGTTGCTGAGGGTTATTTTTTACGTGCTGAAGGTGCTTTACGTGGCTGGAGCATGGGAGGTAGCGCTAAAGATCTATATGAGGAGGGCATTCGTGTTTCTATCAAGAACGAATTGGCTTATAAGGGCAGTATTGCAGGTGTAACTTCTATCTCAGATGCGGAAATAGACGCTTATCTCAATGGAACCAGTGGACAGATTGACTTTGTTGACCCGGTTAAGGCGGAGAATAGTATAAAGGCGATGAATACACTAGGTGTTAAATGGGACGAAGGTGCTAGTAAGGAGGAGAAGTTGCAACGTATCATTACTCAGAAATGGATCGCTAACTTCCCATTGTCTTGTGAGGCTTGGGCTGAATACCGTCGTACAGGCTATCCTAAATTATTCCCGAATCGTGTAAACTTGAGTAACGGTGATATCAATACTAACGAACAAGTTCGTCGCTTGATCTACTCAGATACGGAAATTAACACCAATAATGCGGAATTACAGAAAGGCATCGAGCTGCTGAACCAAGAGAATACGGGTTCGATCTCCGGTGATAAAGGTGGTACTCATGTATGGTGGGACAAAGCTGGTGTAGGTAATTTCTAATCGGCATTAATAGGTTTTATTGTTAAATAATATGTAATGAAAGGGCTTCTTCGAGTTTGCGAAGAGGCCCTTCTGAATTTTGTACTACTTTAGAAGGATAAATCTAAGATTATATGATGAACAGATGTATTTATTTATTTTGTTGGCTTTGCCTGGCTTGCTGGTTAAAGCCCGTATCCGCAGAGGGGCAAGCCTTGTTGGTGATCCCGGAACCGGGAGAGAAAACCTTGATTCACTCAGATTGGTATGCCCGGAAAGCGAATGAGGTGAAAATGGATGGGAACCGGTTGAGCGCGGTGCCTTTGGATAAAACAGGATGGTTACCGGCTCGTGTACCGGGTACGGTGTTGACAACTCTTTTGGAGAATGGTTTGTATCCGGCCCCTGAGTTTGGGTTGAATAACAATTTGATTCCCGATATACATGAAGTCGGCAACGATTTCTATACGTATTGGTTTACCCGTCAGTTTACTATCAATGCTTTACCAGAGGGGCGTAATGTCTGGTTGAATTTCCGGGGAATCAATTATAAGGCGGAAATCTTTTTAAATGGTAAGCGGATCAACCGGAATACCCATGAGGGTATGTTCTTGAGGAAGACGTTTAATATAACTCCTTATCTTCGTACGGATGCCCCGAATGTATTAGCGGTATTGGTTTATCCACCTACACATGCCGGAAATCCAAATGGCGGACAAGGGGGTGATGGGCAGATCGCCCGGAATAATACGATGCAATATACGCCGGGTTGGGACTGGATACAACCTGTACGAGACCGGAATACGGGTATTTGGGATGAGGTATCTATTACGACAACCGGGCCGGTATGCCTCTCCTCTCCTTATGTCGTGACCAAGGTACCCGGCGTACGTGATCCGGAAACGAAAACTCAAAAGGAGGCTTTTGTGAATACCTCTGTCGAGCTAGAGAATACCGGGAGCACTTCCTTAAAGGGGCTATTGGTTTGTGAGACGAACGGAACCCGTTTAACCCAGCCGGTTACTTTATCGGCATTCGAGAAGAAAACGGTATCCTTGAATCCTTTAGCGGTAAAGAATCCTCGTTTATGGTGGCCTAACGGTATCGGTGAGCAGCCTTTATATGATATGAACCTCTCTTTTGAGATCGGGAATCAAGTGAGTGACCGGGAACGGTTGCGTTACGGTATCCGGGAGATTACTTCCGATAAATGCCCGGATAACGGGGGACGACGTTTCTTCGTGAACGGACAGAAAATATACGTCACAGGTGGTAACTATATTAATTCCGATTGGCTGCTTCGTCTTTCTCCGGAACGTTATCGGGATGAGGTACGTTTCCATGCGGAAATGAATCTGCGTATGATCCGTGTATGGGGAGGAGCGTTGGTGGAACGACCGGAATTTTATGATGCTTGTGATGAGTTCGGTATCTTAGTTTTTCAAGATCTGTGGGGCAGTGGTGATTGCAATGGCGCTTGGGAGGATCCGACCAAGATGGATTCGCGAGAACGTCGTTGGGAATATCCCGATAATCATGATTTATTTATCGCCTCTGTGGAAGATCAAGTGAAAATGATCCGTAACCATCCGAGCCTTTGTTTCTGGTGCGGGGCGAATGAATGGCCTTTAGCGAAAGATATCGATCAATGTTTGAAAAAGGAGGTTTTCCCCCGGTTAGATCCGGAGCGTCTTTTCGTGAGTTTCTCGACAGATACGTTGTTTACCCGGAATTATTTGGGGGATAATGGGGATGGTCCTTATGGCATACAAGAGCCGGAATGGTTCTTTAGCTTCCGTTCGCATCCGTTTAATCCGGAAGCCGGATCGGTTGGTTCTCCGGAGGTCGAGAGTATGCGGGAGATGATGACGGAACAGGATTTAGCAGGTTTCCCGAGGAAAGGTTTGACCCGTAATTATACGTGGCGGTACCATAAGGATCTGGGCTATGGCGATCATCTGGAGCGTTATGGGGAGGTGAAGGATATCGAGACCTATTGTAAGTATGCCCAAGTCGTGAACTATGATCAATATCGTAGTTTTATGGAAGGTTGGGCCTCTCATATGTGGGATTGGTATACGGGTATCTTGATCTGGAAAACCCAGAATCCATGGACATCCTTGCGAGGGCAAATGTATGATTGGTCTCTCGATGTAAACGCCTCCTTGTACGGAACTCGGAAAGGTTGCAAGCCCTTACATGCCTATTATAACCCGGTAACTCATAAAGCGGGATTGTTGAATACGACCCTGAAAGATTATACGGATTTATCGATTGTAGCCCGTATCTATAATCTGGAAGGCAAACTGCTTTGGGAGAAAGAGACGAGAGCGAGCGCCAAGGCGAATACGGTACAGGAATTATTGGATATCCCCGTTCCGGAAGGGATCAAAGGCGCTTATTTCTTACGGCTGGCCTTGAATGCGGATGTCCCCAATATTTATTGGCTGACAACCGAGCCGAAAGACTACACCAGCTTATCTCAACTTCCGAAGTCAAGACCGGGAATCAAGACCGAGATCAAGAAGGAAGGATCGAATTTCGTAGGTACAGTCCGTCTGAGCGCTGATTCGCAGATCTCGTTCTTCAACCGTATCAAGGTCTTTGATAAGGAGACAGGCAAACGAATCTTACCGGTACATTATTCGGATAACTATATTACGCTAATGCCGGGTGACCAACAAGAAATAAGCTTGGAGTTTCCCGCTAATCTGCCGGAAGAGCGAATACAAATCGTGGTGGATAGCTACAATTCTCCTTTGCCTTGACGCACGATCTCGAAATTATCCGTCGTGCAATCTATAACCGTAGAGGCTTCCAATCCTCCGAAACCGCCGTCGATTACGATATCCACTTGATGCTCGTATTTCTCGTGTATCAATTCCGGATCTGTCGTATATTCGATCACCTCATCCTCGTCACGGATGGACATGGTCAGGATTGGATTCCCCAAGGATTGTACCAATGTACGGGTGATGTTATTGTCCGGTACACGGATTCCGACTTCTTTCCGGTTCTTGTAAATCTTTGGAAGCTCGCTGCTGGTGGGTAAGATAAAGGTGAAAGGACCGGGTAGATGTTTCTTCATCAGCTTGAAAGCGGCGTTGCTTACCTTGGCGTATTCACTAAGATTAGACAGGTCGTAACAGATGATAGACAGGTTGCTTTTCTGTGGATTAACCCCTTTCATCTGACATATTTTCTCTACCGCACGTACGTTCAGCGCATCGCAACCGATGGCGTATACCGTGTCGGTAGGATAAACGACAAGGCCGCCGTCCTGCAGGACTTTGACGACCTTGTCTATTTCTTTTTGATTCGGATTCTCCGGATAGATTTTCACTAACATATTAGCCGTAGATAATGTGTCCGTTCTCGTCTGTATATTCCTCTAATCCTTTACTATATTGGTTCATGGCCCGGAGGCTCATACCCATGCTTGAGAAACCACCGTCGTGGTATAGGTTCTGCATCGTTACCTTGCGGGTAAAGTCGGAGAACATCATTACGCAATAGTCCGCGCACTCGTCGGCGTTGGCGTTACCCAGTGGACTCATCTTGTTAGAAAAGTCCATCAAGTGTTCCATTCCCTTCACGCCGCTACCCGCGGTTGTCATTGTCGGGGATTGGGAGATCGTGTTCACACGTACGCCTTTCTCACGGCCATAGATGTAACCGAAGCTACGGGCGATAGATTCCAGCAGGCTCTTAGCGTCCGCCATATCGTTGTATCCGAAAAACGTGCGCTGGGCGGCCACATAACTTAATGCCACTACGGAACCATTCTCGGCGATAGCGTCTTGTTTCTTAGCTACCTGTAGCATCTTGTGGAAAGAAATAGCGGAGATATCCAACGTCTTTTCCAGCATTCCATAGTCCAGATCATCGTACGTACGTTTCTTGCGTACGTTCGGGCTCATACCGATAGAATGTAAAACGAAATCTATTTTACCACCTAATATTTCCACTGACTTCGCGAATACGGTCTCCAGATCCTCTACGCTGGTTGCGTCCGCCGGGATTACCTGCGCGTTCAACTTCTCCGCCAAAGCATCTACCTGACCCATACGAACAGCGATAGGCGTATTGCTTAACGTGATAGTCGCACCTTCCTCTACGGCTCTTTCTGCCACTTTCCAGGCGATAGACATATCGTTCAGCGCACCGAAGATAATGCCTCTCTTGCCTTTCAATAAATTATGACTCATACCTCTTGTTTATTAATTACGGCACAAACATACACAAAATGTGCAACATACACAAATGAATATCATAGCCTGACATTTGAATATGTGCCTTGATATTAAAACAAGGTAGAGCCATTCTTTGTTGGCGGTTACTTCTTATTCCCGGAAATAAACCCGCTTTACCCGAGGCGAGATAGAGGTTAATATCTCATAAGGGATTGTTTTCAGTTTATCCGAAAGTTCGCTCACCGGTAGTTCGTCGCCGAAAATAATTACGGCGTCGCCTTCTTGCGCATGGATGTCGGTGACGTCGATCATGCAAGCGTCCATGCAGATGTTGCCGATAATCGGACAGCGTTGTCCATTGATCAAGACCTCCCCACCTCCGTTGCTGAAGTGGCGATCCAGTCCGTCGGCGTATCCGATCGGGATGATAGCGATCCGGGAATCACGTTTCACATAACTCATACGGCTATAACCGATCGAATCCCCTGCGGGTACGTTTTGTATTTGTAAGATCGTTGTCTTCAAGGTGCTGACATTCCGTAAGCCTTTTTGTCCGGATGCGCTTACCCCGTATAAACCGATACCTAAACGTACCATATCCATTTGATAAGCGGCGAAACGCTCGATTCCCGCAGAGTTTAGGATATGTTTGATTACTTTATACTCTAACCCGCTTTCTAGTTCCCCCGCGGCTTTGGTGAATTTATCCAATTGTTGATGGGTAAAATCATCGAAGACGTACGAGTCGCTTCCGGCTAAATGAGAGAAGACCGAACGGGCGATAACCCCGGATTGCGCTCTCAAGCGTTCACAGATCGCCGGGACATCCTCCGGTTGGAACCCTAAACGATGCATGCCGGTATCGATCTTGATATGGATAGGGTAAGAGGTGATCCCTCTGCGCTCGGTCTCCCGGATCATGGCATCCAATAGGCGGAAGCTATAGACTTCCGGTTCCAGATGGTTCTCGAACAAGACATTGAAACTGCTGAATTCCGGATTCATGACGATAATGGGGATCGAGATGCCTTCTTTACGCAATTCGGCTCCCTCGTCGGCTACCGCCACGGCCAGATAGTCGCAACGATGTTCTTGAAGGGTCTTCGCCAACTCGTAAGAGCCGGCTCCATAACCAAAAGCTTTTACCATACAAACCATCTTAGTCTCCGGCTTTAGCTTGGAACGATACTGGTTGAAGTTGTGTACGATTGCGTCCAGATTTACCTCTAGGATCGTCTCATGCACCTTTTTCTCCAGCATTTCGGAGATCTGCTCGAAATGGAAATGGCGGGAACCTTTAATCAAGATCAACTCATCCTTGAATTTCTTGAAGGAAGGAGACTTGATAAATTCCTCGGTGGTCGTGTAAAACTCCTTCTCGATCTCGAAGACGGAAGCATATTCCTTTAAGTCGCGGCCGATACCGATGATACGATCTATCTTCTTACGGCGAACCAAATCGGCGACCTTCTTATATAGAGATTTCGGCAAGGTGCCCGATTGAAGGATATCGGAGAGGATTAAAGTGCTCTTTAATTGCTTGCCTACCCGGCGGCTTTGTTGGAAATCGAGCGCGATATCCAAGGAGTTGATATCCGAGTTATAGGTATCATTTATCAACAGGCAATTGTTGATACCTTGCTTTACGTCCAATCGCATAGCCACCGGCTCAAGATGCAAGAATTTCGTTACGTCGTTTACGCTGGTGGGTTTTAGGTAAAGCATAACCGCCATACAATGGATCACGTTCTCGATAGAAGCGTCATCCGTGAACGGAATGGTAACGACCCGGTTGAAGCCCAGTAAAGTACAGTGAATGATCGTCTCAAACTCTTTCTTATCGATAGACTCGATAAACAAAGGAGCCTCGGAGTCCGTACGGCTCCACGCGATCGCTTTATGGGAAAGGCAAGCCGATTCGATACAATTGGCGATAAATAAATCATCCCCATCATAAATAATGGCTTCGCAATCATTGAAAAGCGTCAGCTTCTCCATACATTTCTGATTGGAGGAGAGGAAATTCTCTTGATGAGCCTCCCCGATATTCGTGATGATACCGATCGTGGGGGCGATAATGGGTTGCAGGCGTTCCATCTCGTCCGGTTGTGAGATACCGGCCTCGAAGATACCCAGTGTATTTTTCTCGCTCATCTGCCATACCGAGAGAGGAACCCCCAACTGGGAGTTGTAGCTCCGGGGCGAACGTACGATGTTGAACTCGTTATGCAACAGTTGATAGAGGAATTCCTTTACGATCGTCTTTCCGTTGCTACCGGTGATGCCGATTACGGGGATGTTGAATTGCTTCCTGTGGTGGGTGGCCAGCTTTTGTAAAGCCCGTAACGTATCTTTTACGATCAGGAAGTTCGCATCCTTCATGCTCTCGAACTCCGGTAGCATATCGCTTACCACGAAGTTGCGAACACGAAGTTTATAGAGTTCCTGTATATATCTATGTCCGTCGTTCGTCTTGGTTTTCAAGGCGAAGAAGAGGCTTTTTTCCGGGAAGGAGAGACGACGGCTATCTGTCAACAACAAACTGACCGTATCGTCAAGCAATTGGTTTGTTTTAGCACCGATAACTCTTGCTATTTCTTTAATTGCGTATTCCATTCTTTTATTTTAGTTTAGACTTTACTATTTCGATCTCTTTTCTGATATCAAAGGAAGGAATTTTCTCGCTAATTCGTTCCATCTTTAACAAAGTTTGAAGTATAAACCGCTTATAGGCCTCGCTATCCGGTTGAAAGGGCTTATGGTTAATAGCTTTTTGAATATCACCCCATTCTTTAAGGATTGCCGAAGTGTCTGTAGATAAGAAATTTTCGATAAAACGTTGCCAAATATAATCAATGGCCAATGGGGAGGGATGGAGCATATCGTCCGCATAGAAACGATAATCCCGGAGCTCGTCCATCAGTATCTCATAAGCGGGGAAGTAGGCGATTCGGTCGGGATAATCTTTCTGTAAGGCATCCGTGGCTAGCAATAGGGTGGCTTTGCTGAGTTGGTTCTCGTGCGCCCCGTCTTTCCAGTGGCGGATCGGACTTACGGTAAATAAGATTTTCAAGGCGGGATTTTGTTCCCAAAGGGCTAGTAACAGAGGTTTCCAGTCCTCGACGATCTCTTGCGTGGATAATCGTTGCCGATCGAACATCTTTTCCGGTAGCTTATGGCAATTCGACACGATTCGCCCGTCGCTCTTGAGGCGGTACACGAAAGCGGTTCCCAACGTGATTACCAACCGGGTCGCTTTCCGCAGGAAATCGGAGGATTGGGATAAGCGGCTGTTTATATGGCCTAGGCATTCTTCTTCCGAGGGAGCGGAGAAACGGCTATGATGGGTAAAACTATGGTATACGCCCTCATGCTGGAATAAATCCCCGGAGGTAAAACGCTCCGGGCGTAACAGCATCCGCAATCCTTCCGCTACGGAAGCTGGGTTATACAGAGTACCGAATGGGTTTATATCTACGGAGAATTTATTCTCTTCCAGCTTCCGCCCGATATTCTCGGCGAAGCAGGAGCCCATCATCACGACCCGGTCCTCATACGAGAAAGAGAATCGTGCTTTCGGCAACAGGATTCGGGTATAAAGTTCCATATTTACTTTTTCGCAAAAGTAGATATATGTTTACGGAAATGCAAATAAAAAGCTTATTGTATAAATCCACGGGTTTCCGATGCCACACCTTTAAAATACATACGCATATGTGTCAATAAAATCTCATGTAATCTTTCCTTTTGATTGAAATATTCCCTTATCGGTGACAATACCTTTGTCTGATAATCTCCAACGAGAGGGAACATCGAGCGTAAATAGGCGATTAAACCTCCTTTTTGACGTAAAAAGCGGTGCTTTCCATCGAAAATAGGCATCGGAATCCACACATATAGTCGCATTAACCCACACGTATGGTCGCGTTAACCCATACATATGGTCATGATAGGCTACACATATGGTCATGATGGGCATCGTGACCCCTCAAGAATGGGCATTGTTACCTCCTTACGACTGGGTGGTAAGGGGTGAAACATGAACTAGGGTGAATTAATTTCTCTAGAATGAAAGGCCCTTTTCTGTTAAGTGATTACTTGATAGCTGATTGCTGTTTTTTTCTCTCGTATTTGGAAGCGAGCCGTACCTTTGCCCGAAATAATCGCCTCTCCGGAACTTAGGATTACAAATTGTCAAAAAGACAAACGTTCTAAGGATTAGTTGAAATGAAACAGGCGAGGACTTTGCCTATGTCCTCGCCTGTGAGCTTAGATCTGATGTATAGTCAGCTGCTTCTAAGCTTCATCTCCCATCGTTGCCATATATTCTTTCCATAAGGAGTCTATGTCGTAATCATTGCCGAGCGCATATTTCACGCCACCATCGAACGACCAAGGAATAACCTCTAATGTGCTTCGGTTGAACTTCCGCAGGAAATCCGGGCTCTTGGTTTGCGTAAGCCATGCGAGGAAGAAGCCTGTCGTGCGGTAACCATCCATATAATGGCCGCCTTTGGGACGATCTTCCAAGGTAAAACCGCCGTTCAGGTATCTTACGGCATCCGCCACACCTTCTATCATAGCCCAGAAAGTCTTATTAGTCCCATAGCTACCTATGCCTTGAGGCTCCAATTGGAAACCATGCGTCAGCTCATGGTATAATACGCCACGGGTCTCGTAATCCACTTTCGCGGTGTCATTATTGGCAAAACTTTTCTCGATCCATTTCGTGCTGTATACGATACTGATGGAAGGGGGCGCTCCGTCTTTCGCGGATACCCCGTCGTATTCCTTTAATGTATAGTGGATTTCCTCGATACCCGGGATACTATCTTCGGGAGTGAAATAAAGTGTCTCTACGACTTTGCGGGCGTGCTTGGTAATATAAGCTTCCGGATCAGGGATAACGGCGGCATAGATCGCCGAACCCTTAGCCTCGGGGGAAAGATTCTTGAAATCGATCTTTCCGATGTAATAATTATCCCAAGGACTTGAGGTGGCTTCCGCTACCGTAGCCGCCTGTTCCTTTTTGCCGGAGCAAGCGATGCAAGTCCACAGCAGGAAAGCACCGCTGATTAATTGTTTATACTTCATGAGTCTTGTCTGTTTTTTCTGATAAAATAGGTTAATCCGTCAGTGAATAAGGGCGATCCTCTCCGTTGAACAATCGCTTTTTGTTCGGGCTGGAAGTCATCTCGAAAGTGAGCGTTCCACCGTTCATGATGTCATCCTGCGTGATGTATCCTTTGGTATAGGGTTTCCCGTTTAGCTTTACCGCTTTTACATAACGGTTCTTGTCGCTGACTTTATCGGCTTTTACCTCGAAAGTCTTACCATTCTCCAAGCGAACCTTCATATATGGAAGGTAGGGAGCGCCTAATACGTATTGATCCGTACCCGGGCAAACCGGATAGAATCCCATGGCGGAAAGGATATACCAAGCGGACATCTGGCCGCAGTCGTCGTTACCGCAAAGGCCGTCGATATTGTTGCGATACATCTTATTCATGATCTCACGTTGCCAGTATTGGGTTTTCCAAGGCTGGCTGGTCCATGTGTATAAGAATGGGATGTGATGGCTGGGTTCGTTGCCGTGTACATAACCTCCTAGTAATCCTTCTTTGGTTACGTCTTCGGTCTCGGCAAAGAACTCATCGGGAAGATGCATCGTGAATAAGGAATCCATTTTAGTGATGAATGCTTGCTCGCCTCCCATCAACAGAATCATACCATTGACATCTTGAGGGACATAGAAGGAATAATTCAAGGCATTTCCCTCGATAAACCCTTCACCGTGCGTGCTTAACAAACTGAAGTCCTCTTTGAATTTACCATTCGTATAACGGGGACGGGCATATCCGATCGAGGTATCGAATACATTCGCGTAATTGGACGCACGCTTTTTATAGGTATCGGCCACGGATCGGTTTCCCGCTAATAAAGCCGTGTTATAGATTGTCCAATCATCATAAGCATACTCCAAAGTCAAGGAGCCTGCGCTACCGTTGCGATCTAAAGGAACATAACCTAATTCCATAAACTCTTTGGTTCCCTCATAATACGGAATCGTAGAGCTGCTGATCATCGCTTTTAACGCGGCGTCTTTATCAATCGGTAATCCTTTGGCGATAGCATCTGCCAAGACAGAGACGGAATGATAACCGATCATGCACCAGTTCTCGTTTGCCATATGGCTCCAGATCGGCAAGGCATGATGAACGCTTTGCTCGCAATGTTTCAACATAGATTTGGCGATATCCGTGTTAACTTGTCGGTTGATGATATTGAACAGGGGATGTAGGGCACGATACGTATCCCATACGGAAAAAACCGTATAGTTCGTGAATCCGTCCGCTTGATGGATATTATGGTCGAGTCCGCGGTATTGACCGTCAACGTCTGTGTATACGCAAGGATTGATCATCGTGTGATACAAGGAGGTGTAAAGCATAGCCAATTGATCATCGCTTCCTTTTGCGTCGATGACGGAGAGCGCTTTATTCCAAGTATCGGAGGCTTTGGCGGCTAATTGGTCGAAGTCCGCACCGGAAGCCTCGGCACGTAGATTTTTTAAGGCTCCCTCGGTGCTGACTCCGGAAAGGGCGACTTTCACTTCCAACTCATCAGACGTTTTCGGATCGAAATCAAAATAAGCGACGATCTTACGTCCTCCGATATCCGGGAAGTTCTCTTTCATATTGAACTTGGCATAACCGCCCCGATAATTAACTTTCGCTTTCTCATCACATCCGTAATGCGTGATCGGTTTGGAGAAAGACATGGCGAAATAAGTATAGTTGGTACGTGCCCAACCGTTTGTAATACGATAGCCGGTTACCAGCGTATCGTTCTCTACACGAATATTGGTCCAAAGAACTTTGCCGTCATAGTTATAGATTCCGTGAATCATATCAAGGATAATGCGTTGGTTCTCACTGTTCGTGGGGTATGTGTATTTGTGGATGCCGACCCGTTGGGTGGTGGTCAGTTGTGCTTTTACGCCATAATCGGCGAGCATCACCTCGTAGTATCCGGGACGGGATATCTCGGTGTCATGCGAGAAACGGGAACGGTAACCGCCATCGGGATTCGTGGCTGTACCGGGATTTAACTTCAACGTTCCGGTGGTAGGCATAATCAGGATGTCTCCTAGGTCGGAGTGGCCGGTACCGCTGAAGTGGGTGTGGCTGAAACCTACGATGCTGCTGTCTTTATGTTGATAGCCGGCGCAATACTCGTAGGAACGTGGCTGGTATTTACCGTCTACATTGTGTGGTATGGTATCCGTATCCGGACTGAGTTGCACGAGTCCGAAGGGTACGCAAGCACCCGGGAACGTATGTCCCATTCCATTCGTCCCGATGATCGGATTTACAAGATCGACTACAGAGGTCTGTGCGATCGCTACTGTTGAGCTGGCTGCCAGAAAGAGGCAACACATGGATTTCTTGAGATTTATCATGTCGTATCAATTAGTTAGAAAAGGATGAAATATAAAAGGTCACCTTTGATAGTTCCAAGGATAACCTTTGATAGTGACAAAGGTAACCTTTTATATTTTCAGATCAATAAGTATAGTAGTCCTCTATCATTGTCAAGTGCTAATTTGTTAATAATGGATTTCTACTATACTTAGTTGATATTTAGAACAATGAGTTAGCCTCGTTCGGAGATAAGTTTGCGTTAGCATCCAATTGTCTTTGCGGAATAGGGAAGATATTACGCTTTGGTTCGTTGGATGCAGTCTTGTCCCACCAAGAAGTGGTTACGAACTTGTTGAAACGAACCAAGTCTGTACGGCGGATTCCTTCGAAAGCAAACTCTCTACCTTTTTCGGCTAAGAACTCATCCATTGTCAATGTAGCGGTCGTATATTTCGCTTTCTCCCAATCCTCTGCCTTGAAAGAACGTTGACGAACGCTGTTGATCATATCTACCACTTCTTGCGTTGCTTTGCCCCCGTTCTTACGCATCAAGGCCTCCGCTTTGTTATAGATAACCTCGGAATAACGGAACATCACCCAGTCGTTGTTCATATCGCCGGTAGTACCCGGTTGGATCTCATACTTGATAGAGCGAGCGCCGCTGTTTTCTTCGCCCTCGGTCATGGATTTAATGTAGTTTACGAATACCAAATCCTGCCCATTGTACTCCTCTGAACCTTTCAAAGGCTCTGCGGTCGTGTCGTAGTAGTAATTACCGTTTTCATCTACTTTGCGAGGATATTGCTTACCGATCAAGAAACCCTCAATTTTTCTCAAGTCGTTGTCAGCGAATGAGTCATAAAAGGTAGGTTGCGTCACCAAGCCGTTCCAAGGACCGGATTGCAAATCCCAGCCAGTTTGGTGTGCGTAATGCAACCAACGTTGATACCAGCCCATTCCTTTGGCATATACTTCATCATACACGATTGACCAGATAATCTCGGTAGATCGCTTGTCGTTATCCGCACGGAAAGTGTCGTTCCACTTCTTATCCAATGCGAAACCTCCCTTAGCTAATTCATCGCAAGCAGCGATACAATCATCCCAGCGTGCTTGTCCAGTATAAATTTCCGCATTCAAATAGAGACGAGCCAGTAATGCGTAAGCCCCCCATTTGGATACACGTCCGTAGGTCTCTGTTTTACTCTCTGACAAAGAAGGAATACTCTCGTTTAACTCTTTTTCGATCCAAGCGAATAACTCTGCGCGAGATTTGGAGGAAGGATTGATTTCACCGATTTTCTCGCAAATTGGAGCCGTACCGAACATATCCATCACATACCAATAACAGTAAGCGCGATATACACGCATCTCCGATTGTGCTTGTGCTTTAGACATTGGAACTTGGAGTGCTTCAAAATCTATATTCTCTGTATCTGTAAGGAAGTTGTTAGCATATCCGATACCTTCAAATAATTTTTTCCAAGCATCCACTACTTGACCATCCGTAGGAATCCATTGATGGCGGTGTAAGCGAATCCAGTCTCCATTGTCATAGCCGTGGCGACCTTTTTGAGGCCATGCGGCACAGTCGGAAGATAACTCGTTACATGACCAAGGTGATTGGGCTACTTGCATAGTTCCACAGAAGTGTCCCCATGGACGCATCATGGCGGCCATTACCTCGCCTGCATTGTTGTAATAATTCTCAGCGATTACCGAGCTATGTATTTCCTCTGTCAGGTCCGTACAAGAGGTAAATGCGGTAGCTCCCAGCAATAATGAAATTGCGCATATATTTTTTAAAGCTTTCATTGTATTGTCTTAAATCTATTGTTACTTAATTAGAATCCAAAATTAACGCCAAACGTGAAGGTACGGGTGGTGGGATAAGATCCGCGCTTCTCTATACCTGCTTGTAGTCCTGTTACGTTTACGTCAGGGGTTAAACCAGAGTATCCTGTAATAGTCGCAAGATTGGTGACATTACCATAAATACGTAAGTTGCGCACATATTTATTATTTTTGAAGTTGAATGTATAACCTAGTGTCACGTTATCGATCTTCAAGAAGTTCCCTTTCTCTAGATAATAAGAAGAGAACAATGGTTGCTCTGTTACCTTGTTCTTCAAGGCATCCTTGTATACGTTTGTGCCAGACTGATCGATATTAACAGTCGTTCCGAAATAAATAGCACCCTCGTTCAATACGTCATAATCAAACATACCGCGCAGGAAGAAGCTGAAGTCAAAGTTCTTATAGGTAAATGTGTTCTGTAAGCCAGCCTTGAATTTCGGCAAACCATTACCGATAAAGGTACGGTCAGCGTCAGACAGACCTTCCTTTCCGTCTATGTCGCGAAGATTCCAAGTTCCGTCCGGGTTGATACCATCGCATACATAACCGAAGAATGACGCGATCGGCTGTCCTTCTTGTAGGCGGTAAGCCTTGCCCGGGTTACCCGGAGAGGGCAGGTCATATTGATCCTCGTAAGAAGATTTGTACACGTCGTTAGACAAAGATGTCAATTTATTATTCTCGTATGAGAACGTGAAATTAGCCGTGTAAGAGAAATCCTTAGTCTTTACGACCTCTGCGTTTAATGCTAATTCTATACCTCTATTTCTCATCGTGCCTACGTTGGTGGTGATCGTGTTGTAGATCAAGGATGGCTGTTGGGCATTGTAGCTACTGATCAAGTCGCGAGTCGTACGACTATACCAATCGATCGTACCATTTAGGCGTCCACCTAGCAAGCCGAAGTCGAAACCGATGTTCAAGGACTCATTCTTCTCCCATTTCAAATCCGGATTCGGGTTGATATTCGGACCGTAAGTGGCGGTTAGCCATGAACCGGTGTAAGCGTTCCAAGCTCCAGCACCTGTGCCGTAGGTAGCGAGAGACATATATGGATCGGTAGGTAGACTACCCGTGATACCGAAACCGGCACGGAATTTCAATACGTCGAATACTTCTTGGCTCTCCATGAAGTCCTCACGAGAGATCATCCAGCCTGCGCTGACAGAGGGGAACCAAGCCCATTTGTTGTTCGCTCCGAACTTCGTGGAACCTTCACGGCGGATAGAGGCGCTGGCCATGTATTTACCGTCGTAATTATAGTTGGCGCGGGCGAAGAAGGCGATCAGTTTGCTGGTCTCTTTTTTACTCTTCATCTCGGCCTTACCATCTTTTAGGTAACCGCCGGCTTCTAGGTTATTGGTACCGAATACGTCCGTCAAGAAGTTCTTGTTCTCGGCGCTGAATTGCTCGTATTCAAAATCTTGGTAACTGTATCCCAGCAAACCAGTAATATTGTGTACGCCGTTGATGGAAGTATTGTAGTTTGCTGTCCATTCAGTAGTACGGTTGGTATTCTGATAATATTCTTTTTTGGCGCGTCCGTTTGTACCGTCTTTATATTGGCTATATTCCTCACGCATGCTATAATCGTTAGTTAATGCGTCGTTCTTCTCCATAGCGAAGAAAGCGGCGGCTGTCAGACCGGGGATAATCTCATATTGAGCCTTGAAGTTCGCCAATAAATTCTTGAATTCCTTTTTCTTGGTACGCTGGTATATGCGGGCTACCGGGTTGAAATCTTCGTAACCGCTGTAAGTTTCCCAGAAGGAGCCGTCTTCCTTATAAATAGGCATCGTCGGGTTGATACGGATCGCCTGGTATAATATGCCGTAATTAGGGATATCTCCTACCTTATCCACATCATCGGAAACTGCGTCCACTTTTACGAAAGAGTTTGCTAGATTGAAAGAAAGCTGTAGTTTATCATCAAACGCACGGTGGTTCACGGCGATAGAGCCATTGATCGTTTCACGGCTGGTGTTACGGATCATACCATCATTCTTTTTGTAATTTAAAGAAGCGCGATAGTTTGTCTTACCATTACCACCAGTAGCGGTCAAGTTGTGTACATGGGTGAAATTACTCTTATTCAATAAAGCGTCGTAATGGTTATCCCGTCCACCAAAGTCGCGGATATTGGCGTTGTTGGTTTCCTTGCCATAAGCGACGAACTCGTCTCCATTTAAGATTTCCGGCCGTTTATAAACCGCCTCGTGCATGATATATCCTGAGTAATCCACTTGAGTAGTTCCGGCTTGCGGACGTCTCGTGGAGACGATAATCACACCGTTATTACCCCGGGTTCCGTAGATAGCGGCTGCGGAACCGTCTTTCAATACGTCGATCGCCTCGATATCCTCGGGTGCGATAGCGTTCAAAGAAGTCATATTACCCGGCATACCGTCAATAATAACGAGAGGCTCATTGCTACCTTTCAGAGATGAGGCACCACGCATCTGTACTTTTACCTCGCCATTCGGGTCGGTGCTACCACGTGATACAGTCAGACCAGCTACACGTCCTTCCACCAATTGCATCGGGTTCACTACCGGTGCCTTGTTAAAGTCGGATGCTTTCACGCTGGTAACGGATGAGGTGATCTCACCTTTCTTCTGGGAGCCGTAACCTACGACTACTACCTCGTCTAGTGTCTCAGAGTCTTCAGCTAAGACTATGTTCAATGTTTTTTGTCCGGTATAACGAACTTCTTGGGATTTGAAGCCGATGAAGGAAAATACCAATGTGCTGTTATCCGGCACATCCAAGGTGAAATTTCCGTCAAAGTCCGAAGCCGTTCCGTTTGTGGTTCCTTTCACAACAATACTAACGCCAATCAGAGGTTCACCCTTTTGGTCTTTTACGACACCTTTAACGGTTGAACTTTGCTGTGCGATCTGATGAATCTCCATGTTTCCCATTTCAGGAACAGTAGAATCTCCGGCCGCATAAGAGGACTGAAACATTAAAGATAAACAAAGTAACAAAGAGGTTCGTCCACCTAATAAAGTCAGGCATTTCCTCGTCTTACCTTCACTCTTTTTTTCCATAAAAACATTAAATTAAAAGTTAATAATGTGCTTCCCGAAGGAAGAATACACACAAGCGGTTTGCTTTGTTATTCGACAGCAATATTAATAGGTCTTAACGAATTGAAGAGTGCTTTGAAAGGCCAAAGAAGTGTCATGAAATGCATATGGCAGATTATGATACTCTTTTGGTAGATTATGACACTATTTAGGAATCAATGATTTATGCCTCTTTTGTGCGGTATTCTTTAGGAGTCATGTTGTATTTACGGGCAAACTCCCTATAGAAGTATGATTTGTTAGAAATTCCTACATTATAAATAATTTCCTGAACGCTCATGTTGGTATTTACGAGTAATTGCGCCGCATAGTTTAACCTATAATCCTTTATAAAATCACTCGGCGTCATGGTAGATATTTTCTTGAAACGGCGATATAAGATGCGGGTGTTTATATTCAGTGCGTCCGCTACCAGCTCGGGACCGAGTCCTTCCTTGCTGACATTTTCTTTGATGATAGCGGTTACGGCGTCAAGGAATTCCTTGTCTTCTTGATGTAATAATTGCCCTTCTGTATATTGATAAGCACTTTCCGGAGAATAGAAATACTCTTTTAATTCTCTTTGATTTGTCATCAATCGGTTCACGACGGATAGGAGAACTGTTGGCGAGAAAGGCTTGGTTAGATAGGCATCCGCTCCTATATTAAGTCCTGCCGCTTGCTCTTGGTCTGATATTTTGGCAGATACGATAATAAGCGGGATATGACGGGTATATCTATTTTCCTTGATAAGAGAGATCAATTCCAATCCGTCGATATTAGGCATCATGATATCGGTGATGATAAGGGAGGGAGTGTATTGCTTGAGGAATTCCAGAGCCTCCTCCGCATTATAAGCTTCCTGAACCTGATATTCGGAAGAGAGGGTTTCCGTGATTAGCCAGACGATGTCTTTATGATCGTCGATAACGAGTATCATCGGTTTATCTTCCGTCTCTTTTTGTGCCGTATGTGAGATTTGCGGCTTTTGTATATCCGTGTTTGGGGAAGGAAGCGATACGGGAATATCTTCGTCTATCGTGTCGTCTGAGCTCTCCTCTACGATGCCAAAAGGTAAGGTAACTGTAAATTCAGCATATTGGCCGACCTCACTCTCTATGTCGATTTTACCACCTAAGGATTGTACGAGGCTGTGGCAGATAAATAAGCCGAGGCCATTCCGTGCCGTATTTTGCCTGTTATCGTCGTTATCCATCGTGCCAAGGATACGATATCGGTCGAAAATATTTTGCATGTCTGCCTCCTCGATTCCTTTGCCGGTGTTGTAAACTTTAAGGACGAGGAAGTTCTCCTCCTCATGTAAGGAGATACGAACCGTGCCCCCGTCTTCCGTATACTTAAATGCGTTGGAAATCAGATTTGCTAGGATCTTCTTGAAATAGACGGAATCTGTATTCCAATAAAGCTCTTTGGGAGCATCGATCTTGAATTGGATTTGGTGTTGCTCGGATAGTGGGTAAAACCATTCGAATTGAGTTCGCAAAAGAGAGGATACGGATACTCTTCGGATGTGCGTATGACTGAATCCAGCGTCTTCCGCTTTCCGGAAATCAAGGATTTCTTGGATAAGCCCGTTCAGTTCCTCTACATTTTCTCGGAGGACTGAAGTGTATTTTTCTAATGTCTTGTCTTTTGAGGTGGCGGCATAGGCTTGGATATAATTCTCCACGCCATTGATCAAGGTAAGCGGGGTACATAACTCATGCGTGATATGGGTAAAGAAATTCAGCTTAGACTCGTATAGCTTCTCTTTTTGCTCCTCCTTGATCTTGTCTGCTATTTGTTTCTGTTTCTTTAGTATTTGGTAATGGATGCGATAGATGGCAATGATGATTAAAACCGTACCGATAAAAAGATACGTGAAAATAGCTAATGAGCTTAGATAAATGGGAGGTAATACCTTGATAGGTAGGGTGTATTCTTTTGCCGACGAATCAATGACATCGTTACGATAACGGACTTTCAGCAAGTATTCCCCGTACGGGAGGTTCATGAAAGTTACCTTGTTTGTCTTTTGCAATTTTTCCCAAGAGGAATTATAGTTGACCAACTGATACGAATACTCGTAATTTTCCCCGTTGATGTAATCCGGAGCGACGAACGCAATCGTTAACGATTGCACATCAGCCGGAACCGTTACACCGTTCCGGCTGATGTCCTTATATAATGGGAGGATTTGTTTATCCATTTGCAACTCGAAGAAACTTAATTCGGGTTGATAGGTATGCTCCGGCTCCGTTTGTTTGTTTACCCAGACCAATCCGTTGATACCTCCAAAGAATAAACGCTCGGAGTATGGGCATTTCCAATAAGCGTCATCAGAGAATTCTGTGACGCTAAAATAAGGTTGATGATAATTATGGAAAAAATTATTCTGGGGGTTATATTTGGTGAGGCCTTTGTTGGTGCTTAACCAGATGCAGCTATCATTCCCCTCATGGATGCCATGGATCATGTCGTTCGCGATCCCGTTGCTTTTATCGAATTGGCGTAAATGTATCTTTCCCCTTTTAAATTTAATCCGGGTAAGTCCGGAGCTGGCACCTACATAGAAAGTAGAATCCTCGGTCTGGCATACGGATAACACGTCTCCAATGGCCGGATTCCTTAAATTATTGGTTTGTAGGAACTCATATTTCAGGTTGAATATGTTAAAACTAATAACCCCGTAACCGCCACGACTCCCGAGAAATAAGGTCGAGTCGTTGTCATATATCATGGATTGGATCTCTTTGCAGCTATTCTCCCCGTTTTTTAGCGGGAAGGTCTGTATCTTACTGATTGTAGGCGTGACTTTATCCATACGTAAGGTAACTTTTAGTAATCCATTGCCGGTTGTCGCCAACCATAATGTCGAGTCGTTTACCTCACAAATAGAATGGATATAGCGGATAGGGGGAGTGTCCTCTTGCTGCGGGATCGTCTTTATTCGTTTTTCTTTATAAGAATAATAAGAGAGTCCCGGACCTTCCGTGCCGATCCAGATACAAGGATGGAACTTGCTTCTCAGGAAGCTATATACCCGGTTACTGGATAATCCATCGGCGGTGGTGAAATGCGTGATAGCGCTTTGTGGAATCGCCTTTTTGTTTGGATAAGCGTCATAGGCTTGTATCCGGACAATTCCATCTCCTTTTGTCCCGAACCAAAGGGATTGGTCATCGTCTGTATATAAAGAACGTATGGGGTTCTGTATATTAATCGGTAAATCCTTGAGTAAGATAGAGCCGAAAAGATCGGGTTTATCGTAAAACATCCGTATGCCTTGTCCATCGGTCCCTACCCAAAGAATCTCCTGTCTTTTATCGTTCATAAGGCAAAAGATACCGATGCCCGTGTCTATGGTGTTTTCCGGTTGGCTTAGGTCTAGAATATTGCCGTTGCGGAAAACGATATATACATTGGATTGGAAGGTACATATCTTAATGATGTTTCCATATTTATTTGTCATTCCAGACAGATCAAACAGGAATTCTTTCCCGCTTCCGTCTACCTGTTGGCGATATAACTTATTGTCGGTATCGACAATGAAGATATGGTTATTCTCATGAAATGCGGATAAGATCGGTTTATTATGGAATTGGCGTTCTTCCGATAGTAAATTAAAAGTTGTATTGGAGAAATCCGGTGTTAACTTTTTCAGTATTCCCGAGGTCAATAGTAAATAAAAATATCCGTCTGTTCCGGCGAATAAAGTCCGTACGGTTTGAGGGCCTATCCCTTCTCTCGGCAGATCCCGGAATCCATCGCTAAATGGGGTGTAACAAGATATCCGGTTTTCTTTACAAATGGTTAATGTGATACCGGATGAGTCGGTCGCTACCAGATCACTCTCCATGTATCCCGGGTAAGACTCGGTGACTTTCCGTTCCTGTAGCGAGAATTTATTGATGCCTAAAGAGGTTGATATCCATAAAAAGCCGGGTTCTGCGTCGGATATTTTGTGAATGATATTACTGCAAAGAGAGTTTTTGTTATTTAATTCGAAACGATATACATACGTATCTTTTCCGTTGTATAAGTTAAGTCCGTCGTAAGTCCCGATCCACAAATAGCCATCCGGATCTTGATGCATGCAAATAATGGCATTGTTCGACAAATTAATCATATTTGCCTTATGCAAAGATTTAGACGCGAGTGAGATAGGAGATGCGATTAAAGATAGTATTCCTATAAATAAAACGGTAAACAGGATATTTCTCATGTGTTTGATCCAGATTAACTTTTACGTTCTGTAGGCAAAGATAGTGAATAAAATGGAGACTTCGTGCAAAGCATCGCATTACTATCCCGTTTCTTCTTGTATATTTTTAATACCTATTTATAGGGATTTTAGAGGGGTGTCGCAAATGTTACAGGAACATGAGGATAAAAGTTTTACCTTTGTGCCGGTAAAAATGTGGTATTAGATAAGATTGTTTATGAAATTTGAGAATGAGTACTGGGATCACTTTAAGGGTGAGACCTGGAAGAGAGAGATCAATGTAAGAGATTTTATCCAGAGTAACTATACGCCTTATGAAGGGGATGATTCCTTTTTAGTCGCTTCTTCCGAGAAGACCCGTAAGGTCTGGAACAAGCTGACCGAGATGTTTAAGGTCGAGAGAGAAAAGGGAGTTTATGACGCCGAGACAAAATTACCTCAAGGGATCGATGTATATGGTCCGGGCTATATTGATAAGGAGAATGAGGTTATCGTTGGGTTACAAACCGATGCTCCGCTGAAACGTGGTATCTTCCCGAAGGGTGGTATCCGTATGGTCGAGAATAGCTTGGAAGCCTACGGTTATCATTTAGACCCGATGACGAAAGAGATCTTCACGAAGTACCGTAAGACGCATAACGAGGGCGTTTTCTCCGCATATACGGAAGAGATGGTTGCCGCACGTCGTTCGGCTATCATCACCGGCTTGCCCGATGCGTATGGTAGAGGACGTATTATCGGTGACTATCGTCGTGTCGCTTTATATGGTACGGCAATCTTGATCGAGGAGAAAAAGCGTTTCTTGAATCGTTTGGATATCCAAGAGATCACGGAAGAGATTATCCAGAGCCGTGAGGAGATTTCTGAGCAAATCAAGGCGTTGAAAGCGTTCGAGAGAATGTGCGCTAGTTATGGCTTCGACGTGACCCGCCCGGCGCAAAACGCTCGTGAGGCGGTTCAGTTTGTGTATTTGGCTTATCTGGCAGCGGTAAAAGATCAGGATGGTGCGGCAATGTCTATCGGACGTACCTCTACATTCTTGGATATTTACATCGAGAAAGACATCCGTGAGGGTAAGATGACGGAAGAGGAGGCGCAAGAGTTAGTAGACCAGCTGATCATCAAGTTGCGTATCGTTCGTTTCTTACGTACACCGGAATACAATGATTTGTTCTCCGGTGATCCGGTTTGGGTAACAGAGTCGTTGGGCGGTCAAGGAGTGGACGGACGTTCTTTGGTAACGAGAACTTCCTATCGTTATCTCCATACATTATATAATCTAGGTCCGGCACCAGAACCCAATTTGACGGTTCTGTGGTTTAAGAACGCTCCCGAGAATTGGAAACGTTTCTGTGCCAAGGTATCTATCGATACGTCGGCTATCCAATATGAGAATGACGATTTGATGCGTCCGGATTATGGGGATGATTATGGTATCGCTTGTTGCGTTTCCCCCATGAAGATCGGAAAGCAGATGCAGTTCTTCGGCGCTCGTGCGAATTTAGCGAAGTGTTTATTGTATGCGATCAATGGAGGACGGGATGAGCGTAGCGGCGTACAGGTAGCCCCGATGTTCGAACCGGTTTGCGGTGAGTATCTGGAGTATGATGAGGTGATGGCTAAGTATGAACAAATGATGCGCTGGTTGGCGAAGGTATATGTGAACGCCTTGAAGATAATCCATTATATGCATGATAAATATGCGTATGAGGCATTCGAGATGTCGCTTCACGATGGGGATGTAGAGCGTATCCGTGCGACAGGTATCGCCGGTCTTTCTATCGTTGCCGATTCGTTGGTCGCTATCCGTGATACGAAAGTACGTGTGATCCGTGACGAGCGTGGCTTGGCGGTTGATTTCGAACGTGAGGGCGAATATGTTCCTTTCGGTAATAACGATGATCGTACGGATAGTATCGCTGTGGAAATCACTGAGAAGTTCATGGAATATTTGCGCCAGCACGAGACCTATCGCCATGCGAAACCGACTCAGTCGATTCTTACGATCACGTCTAACGTGGTGTATGGAAAGAAGACCGGTACGACACCGGATGGCCGTATCGGTGGAACTCCTTTCGCTCCGGGTGCGAACCCTATGAACGGTCGTGATACGAAAGGTGCTATCGCTGCGCTAGCTTCGGTAGCGAAGCTTCCGTTCCAGCATGCGCACGACGGTATCTCTTATACTTTCGCTGTTTCTCCGGCTACGTTGGGTAAGGAGCGTGAAGTGCAGATCAATAATCTGGTTAACTTATTGGATGGCTATTTTACTCCGGATGGAGGTCAGCATCTGAATGTTAACGTATTTGATAAGGATTTGTTGATCGACGCTATGGAACATCCCGAGAAATATCCGCAACTTACGATCCGTGTATCCGGATATGCGGTAAACTTCGTGAAACTGACTCGTGAACAACAGTTGGATGTTATTTCAAGAACCATTAACCATTCACTGTAAGTGATAAAAGGTAAGATACATTCATTAGAGAGTTTCGGGACCGTAGATGGTCCCGGAATTCGCTTTGTCGTTTTTATGCAGGGCTGCCCGTTGCGTTGCCTGTATTGCCATAACCCGGATACTTGGAACCCGAAAGGGAAGGTGAAATATCAGATGACTCCCGGCGAGCTATTGACGGAAGTCTTACGGTATAAGAGTTTTATCGCTCGTGGGGGGGTGACTGTTACCGGTGGAGAACCTTTATTGCAACCGGAGTTTCTGAAAGAGTTTTTCCGTTTGTGCCAAGAGCAAGGTCTTCACACAGCTTTGGACACATCTGGTTTCGTATGTACCTCAAAAGCTTGGGAAGTCTTGGATTATGCGGACTTAGTGTTATTGGACATCAAAACCTTAAACCCGGATTTACATCCGTTACTGGCGGGTGTCAAGCAGGATAATACGCTTCTGTTCTTGGATGAATTGGAGAGACGTGGCATAGATACTTGGATTCGCCATGTTATTGTCCCCGGATATACGGATAATGACGAGTGGCTGGAGGCGTTAGCTCGGTATGTCAGTTCATATAAAGTGGTTCGCAAAGTGGAATTGTTGCCTTATCATACGATGGGAACCTATAAATATGAGCAATTAGGCCTCGATTATCCGTTAAAGGGGGTGGAACCCTTATCAAAAGAACGTTTAGATAATGCGAAAGCGATATTCTCTCGCTACAAACCAGAAAATAACAAGGCCTGATCTCTCGATCAAGCCTTGCGATTATGCAACAGCTAATCAGGGAAAACAATCTAATCCGATTAGCTTTTAAACGATAGTAATAATTTTTTGCCTAGACTAACCTTGACTATTTAATATGTGTTTGTTTTGTTATGTGCAACAAATATCTATTTTTGTAAGGAGATAAAAAATGATATAGATCAGAAAATGATGAATAGTATGAAGACACCACAAGAAATAGCCGAAATGATATCCAAACGTTTTTATCCATTACCCGATGCGGATTTGGATTCTCTGGCCTCGATCATAGAATCAAGTAAGGCTGCGAAAGGAGAATTATTGTTGGATAACGGACAAATATCTAAATATTTATATTATGTGGAATCGGGATTATTACGCCAGTTTTACTATAAGAATAAACGTGATATTACCGAGCATTTCTCCTGTGAGGGAAATATCGTTATTTGTATAGCCAGCACATTCCAAAGAGAACCGACGCGTTTATTAATCGAGGCATTGGAACCGACGGTTTATCACCGGATCTCTTTTTCGGAATTTAGCGATTTATTGAAAACATCTTTAGCTATTAATAGATTGTACCAGAAAATACTGGAGTGGGCTTTGATGCTTTCGCAAGAGAAAGCGGACTCTTGGCGTTTTGAGTCGGCAAGAAAACGTTATCTGCGTTTTCAACAGGAATATCCGGAAGCAGCGAAGCGTGCTTCTGTAAATCATATCGCCTCGTATTTATTGATGACACCCGAATCTTTGAGCCGGGTAAGGGCGGGAGTATTGTAGCCTCTACCTACATTCAGGTATTATTGAGGCGAAAATAGCAATTTGTGGTGATTTCACTGTTCTAGTAATCCATCTATATTTGCGTCAGTTTAAAAAACGTAGAAGCAATGAAAATAGAAAAGATTACAGGACGTGAGATCCTAGATTCAAGAGGTAACCCGACAGTAGAGGTTGATATTTTACTAGAGTCCGGCGTTATGGGCCGTGCGTCTGTGCCTTCCGGTGCGTCCACCGGCGAGAACGAGGCTTTGGAGTTGCGTGATGGCGACAAGAAGCGTTATGGTGGTAAAGGCGTATTGAAGGCGGTTGAGAATATCAATACGATTATCGCTCCGGCATTGAAGGGGATGTCTGCCTTGGATCAGATAGGTATCGATCATGCGATGTTGGCTTTAGACGGTACGAAAACTAAATCGAAACTAGGTGCGAACGCTATCCTTGGCGTTTCTTTAGCTGTAGCGAAAGCTGCCGCGAATTATTTGGATATTCCTTTATATAGATATATTGGTGGAACGAATACCTACGTGATGCCTGTTCCGATGATGAATATTATCAATGGAGGTTCGCATAGCGACGCTCCGATCGCTTTCCAAGAATTTATGATTCGTCCGGTAGGTGCTGCTTCTTTCAAGGAAGGCTTACGTATGGGCGCTGAGGTATTCCATGCGTTGAAAAAGGTATTGCACGATCGTGGGTTAAGTACCGCTGTTGGTGATGAGGGTGGTTTCGCCCCGAATTTGGAAGGTACGGAAGATGCCTTGAACTCAATTATCGCCGCTATCAAGGCGGCTGGTTATGAACCGGGCAAGGATGTGATGATCGGTATGGATTGCGCTTCTTCTGAGTTTTATAAGGATGGAATCTACGATTACACGAAGTTTGAAGGAGAAAAAGGCGTGAAACGTACTTCCGATGAACAAGTGGATTATCTGGAAAAGCTGATCAACGAATACCCGATCGATTCCATCGAGGATGGTATGAGTGAGAATGATTGGGCTGGTTGGAAGAAACTTACCGATCGTATCGGTAACCATTGCCAATTAGTCGGAGATGATTTGTTCGTGACAAATGTAGAGTTCCTTTCAAGGGGTATTAAAGAAGGTTGCGGTAACTCAATCTTGATCAAGGTAAATCAGATTGGTTCCTTGACGGAGACACTGAACGCTATCGAGATGGCTCACCGTCATGGATACACGACCGTTACTTCACACCGTTCCGGTGAGACGGAAGACGCTACGATCGCCGATATCGCTGTCGCTACCAATAGCGGACAGATCAAGACGGGATCGTTAAGCCGTTCGGACCGTATGGCTAAATATAACCAGCTGCTTCGTATCGAGGAGGAATTGGGAGACCGTGCCGTATACGGATACAAAAGAATCAATTAAGTATATAAAGTAAATTATAATCGCTAATTATGTAGTAATCCAAAACCCAAGATATTGAAGGGCTTATCCGTGAGGATAGGCCCTTTTTATTGATTGATAAAGTATTATCTATAACCTCATAAAATATATCGATTGGAAAAATTGTTTTAATGAAGAAATATGTTATATTTTTGTATCGGAAATAAAAACAAATAGTATTCATTTAAAAATAGAAACAAGTATGGAGCCGATTATTAATTCTCAACTTCCAGAGTTTAAAGTACAAGCTTTTCAAAATGGTAATTTCAAGACTGTAACCAACGAGGATGTCTTGGGTAAGTGGGCTATCTTTTTCTTCTACCCGGCAGATTTTACATTTGTTTGTCCAACAGAGTTGGTCGATATGGCTGAGAAGTATGAGCAGTTTAAATCAATGGGAGTAGAAATTTACTCTGTAAGTACAGACTCTCATTTTGTACATAAAGCTTGGCATGACGCTTCCGAGACTATCCGTAAGATCCAATATCCGATGTTGGCGGATCCCACTGGGGCACTGAGTCGTGCGTTTGGTGTAATGATTGAGGAAGAAGGTATGGCATACCGTGGCACTTTCTTGGTAAATCCGGAAGGAAAGATTAAAGTGGCCGAGATTCATGATAACAATATCGGCCGTGACGCTTCTGAGTTACTTCGTAAAGTGGAAGCCGCTCAGTTTGTCGCTTCACATGATGGTGAGGTTTGTCCCGCTAAATGGAAGAAAGGGGAGGCTACTTTGAAGCCTAGCATTGACTTGGTAGGGAAAATCTAAATAATTGAGAGTATAGATTGTGTTAGAATCAGCTTTAAAAGAACAATTGAAAGGTATATTCGCAGGATTAAATGCGAATTATACCTTTGATATATTGATCTCTCCTGTGCATGAGAACCGACAGGAATTATTGGATTTATTAGGTGATGTTGCCTCTTGTTCGGATAAAATATCTATGCAAGTATCTGATGGGGAGGGATTGGAATTCATTTTATTAAAGGATGGAGCGAAAACGGGGATTAAGTTTCGTGGAGTACCTAATGGACACGAGTTTACTTCCTTACTGTTGGCGATCTTGAATTCAGATGGGAAAGGCAAGAATTTTCCAGACGAGAGTATTTGTAATCGTGTGAAAGCCTTGAACGGTCCGATACACCTGACAACCTATGTCTCTTTAACCTGTACGAATTGCCCGGATGTGGTTCAAGCATTAAACGCTATGACGACTTTAAATCCTCAGATCCATCATGAGATGGTAGATGGGGCTATCAATCAGGCGGAAGTTGATGCCTTGAAGATACAAGGCGTCCCCTCTGTCTTTGCGGATGGAAAACTGATCCATGTAGGACGTGGGGAATTCGGTGAATTGTTATCGAAGCTGGAAGCTCAGTATGGTATCAATGAGAGCCTGACGGAGAAGACGGTAAAACAATATGACGTGGTTGTGGTCGGTGGGGGCCCGGCTGGTACTTCTGCCGCTATCTATTCCGCACGAAAGGGGCTGAGGGTCGCTGTCGTGGCGGAGCGTATCGGCGGGCAGGTGAAGGAATTGAGAATCTGATTTCAGTTCCGGAGACAACCGGTACCCAATTGGCTGACAATCTGCGCTTGCATATGCGGCAATATCCGATTGACCTGCTGGAGCATCGTCGTATAGAGAAGGTAACGATAGAAGGAAACGAGAAGGTTTTGTCTACGGCAGGAGGTGATATATTCAAGGCTCCGGCGGTTATTGTCGCTACGGGCGCTAGCTGGCGTAAATTGAATGTACCGGGTGAGACAGAGTATATAGGACGTGGAGTAGCTTTTTGTCCTCATTGCGACGGTCCGTTTTATAAGGGAAAGCAGGTCGCCGTGGTTGGCGGTGGAAATTCCGGTATCGAGGCGGCTATTGATTTGGCGGGGATCTGTTCGAAAGTGACCGTTTTGGAGTTTATGGATGAGCTAAAAGCGGATCAAGTCTTGCAAGAGAAAGCGAAGAGTTTGCCGAATGTCGAGATCTTTGTTAGTTCACAAACAACCGAGGTGGTTGGAAATGGCGACAAGGTAACCGGTATCCGTACAAAGGATCGTAAGACAGGGGAAGAGCGTGTTATTCATTTAGACGGTATTTTTGTTCAAATCGGCTTAGCCGCTAATAGTGGTGTCTTTAAGGAGATTGTCGAAACAAATCGTCCCGGTGAGATCGTGATTGACGCACATTGCCGGACGAATGTCCCGGGTATTTATGCAGCGGGCGACGTTTCCACCGTACCCTTTAAGCAAATCATTATTTCTATGGGAGAAGGCGCCAAAGCGGCCCTTTCGGCCTTTGAAGATCGGGTACGTGGCGTACTTGATTGAGGAAAGTACCTACAAATAGGTAATTTTTGAACAGCGTATCTCTTTTATCGGTTATATTACTATGTTTGCGGTCGAGAGAAAAGAGATGGATAGATTAAGAAAATATCTGAGGATATTACTCCCTGCGCTGTTCATAGCCTATTTGGGATGTATTATTGCGTTTACCCACGTTCATATTGTCAACGGGGTAACGATCGTCCATTCTCACCCGTATCATAAAACGGACGATGGTCGTCCGGACCATGAACATGGCTACGCCGAGTTTCAGTTGCTTCATCAGTTATCTGTCTTGCAGATAACAGGTGCGGCTTTCGTCGCTATTCTGCTGGCGGCTTTTTATTCCTTTATCCGTAACTTATCTTTCGCTCCGGTCTATCCGGACTATATCGTTCCCTTCCGGGGAAGACGTACGCTTCGTGCTCCTCCCATATTCTGATATTGTGAGATTAATAACATTGTATTACTTATCAGAATAATTTAAAATGAATAAATTTTTCATCTTTATACTATGCCTGTGCTGTGCCCTAACGGTAGCTCAGGCCACGGGAGAGGACCGTCTAAACGACTCAGACGCAAATGTTTTCGGACATGTATTGGATAAGAAAACAGGGGAACATCTTCCCTTTATCAACGTATTGTTAAAAGGTACCACGATCGGTACGACCACCGATAACTCGGGACATTATTTCCTGAAGAATCTGCCGGAAGGTAAATTTACGCTAGAATATAAAGCGCTCGGGTATAAGACTATCTCTAAAGAAGTGACCCTAAAGAAAGGAAAAACCTTAGAGATTAATGTAGAACTGGAAGAAGACCAGATCGCCTTGGATGGCGTGGTGGTATCTGCGAATCGTGCGGAAACTTCCCGCCGGTTGGCTCCCACATTAGTGAATGTATTGGATGCGAAGGTTTTTACTACGACCAATGCGGTGAATTTGGCACAGGGACTAAATTTCCAACCGGGTGTACGGGTAGAGACGAATTGCCAGAATTGCGGTTTCCAGCAAGTCCGGATCAATGGATTAGACGGACCTTATACCCAAATACTGATTGATTCACGTCCCATATTCAGCGCTTTATCCGGCGTATATGGGCTTGAGCAAATACCGGCGAATATGATCGAGCGGGTAGAGGTGATGCGAGGAGGGGGATCGGCACTGTTCGGCTCGTCCGCTATCGCCGGGACAATTAATATCATCACGAAGGAGCCCTTGAGAAATTCCGGGGAATTGTCGCATACGTTAACCTCGATCGGTGGGACATCCGCTTTCGATAATAATACGACCCTAAATGCCTCTTTGGTATCGGAAAATGGGAAAGCGGGCTTATATCTTTTTGGCCAGAACCGTCATCGTTCCGGTTTTGATCAGGATGGAGATGGTTTTACGGAGTTACCTAAATTGAAGAATCAAACGGTTGGTTTTCGTTCGTACCTGAAAACGAGTACTTATAGTAAATTGACATTCGAGTATCATCATATGAATGAATACCGCAGGGGAGGAAATCTGTTGGAGCGTCCGCCTCATGAAGCGGATATCGCCGAACAGTTGGAGCATTCGATTGATGGAGGTGGTCTGAAGTTCGATCTTTTCTCCAAGGATTACAAACATAAATGGAGTGTTTTCACTTCTGCCCAAAATACGGACCGGGATAGTTATTACGGGACGAACCAAGATCCGAACGCTTACGGCAAGACTACGGATCTGACGGTTATGGCCGGTACGCAATACGCTTATAGTTTTGATAAATTCTTGTTTATGCCATCGGATTTGACTGCCGGTTTGGAGTATAGTTTCGATCATTTGAAGGACGAGATGATCGGGTATAATCGCTTTACGAATCAGAAGGTACATATCGAGAGCGCATTTTTGCAGAATGAGTGGAAAAATAAGCGATGGAGCTTCTTGATCGGCGGTCGTTTGGATAAACATAATATGATGGATCATGTCATATTCAGCCCTCGTGCGAATGTCCGTTTTAACCCGACGGAAGATATCAATATCCGGGCTAGTTATTCCAGTGGTTTCCGTGCCCCGCAAGCGTTTGATGAGGATATGCATATCTCGGCGGTCGGCGGAGAGGTCGCTATGATCCAGCGTGCGAAAGATTTATCCGAGGAGAAATCGCAGAGCTTGAGTGCCTCGGTCGATTTTTACCATCGTTTTAAGAATGGTATCCAGTTGAACTTCTTGGTGGAAGGTTTTTATACCAGCTTAAGTGATGTGTTTGTCTTGGAAGATATCGGGAAAGATGAGCAAGGCAATCTGATTAAGGAACGTCGTAACGGTTCCGGGGCGAAAGTGATGGGATTAACCTTGGAAGGAAAGTCGGTGTTAACGTCATGGCTATCTTTGCAAGCGGGCGCTACTTTCCAGCGAAGTCGTTATAAAGAGGCCGAGAAATGGAGCGATGACGAGAATGTACCAGCCGAGACAAGGATGTTCCGTACGCCGGATATCTATGGTTATTTTACGGCTACCCTTACGCCTATCAAACGCTTCACGGCTTCCCTGTCGGGAACTTATACGGGAAGTATGTTGGTGCAGCACTTGGCGGGATATATACCTTTGGATAAGGCGGTGGAGACTCCGGATTTCTTTGATATGAATATCAAGCTTGCGTATGAGTTCCCGCTTTATAAAGAGCTGAGACTCGAAGTAAATGGAGGCGTGCAGAATCTGTTTAACGCTTACCAATCCGACTTTGACCAAGGTAAGAACCGGGATTCCTCCTATATCTATGGCCCGGCTAGCCCAAGAAGTTATTTTGCCGGTGTAAAGATGAGTTTTTAATCCTGTAATGCCCTTTGAAAAAAGACGTACGTGTTTTTTTGAAGGCAAAATAAACAAAAAGACAGTGCTCCCAAGCGTATGATCGCCCTACGGAAACACTGTCTTTTTTATGGGATAAATCGGGATGTTTTATTTAACGAACGGAGCGGCTTGCAAATAGGCGGCGCTCTTCTCTACGCCCTCGAACTGGGTACGGCCTTTCTTGTCGCCTTCCAGTTCCACGTAGTAGCCGAGGATACCGATCTCGTACGCTTTCTTGAATATATTCGGGAAATTCATCATACCGGAATCACCGATGATCCAACGATCCTTGATATGTAATAGCTTGAAACGATTCGGATAATTCTCCATCCATTCCACGGGATCTTGTTGCCCCATAACGGCCCAATATACATCCAACTCGAACATAACCTTATCCGGATCGGTATTTTTCAGGAATAACTCCTCGATATAAGTACCCTTGGGAGGTGCCCACGGATTCGGCTTCTCTTCCGGTTTCTCACCCGCTTTCAATACCCGTTTGAATTCATTGCTATGATTATGGTAGCCCCATAGGATTCCGGCTTTCTTCGTGATCTCTCCGGCACGGTTGAAGATCTCCGATACTACTTTGGCGTCATCCTCGTTTTCGATACGGGGTAAACTCGGTTGTACCATACAGCTAACACCAAGCTCGGCGTGGATATCGGTTGCCTTTTTCCAAAACTCGTCGAATTTAGGCATATTCTCTTTCGTATACTCACGAAGGGAAGGGGTAAGGTGTGAGCTGCTGATCCGCAAGCCTGCGTCATCCACCATTTTCTTATAATCCTTGGAGGCGATGAATGTCGTGTTTTTCGGATTATAATCACCGAATTTACCGGTATCTTCCCTATATCCGAAAATTTCCAGATCGGTATATCCCGCTTTTGCCAGACGGTTCAATCCGTTAGGCATATCTTGCAGTAACTCCTGTCCAAGCGAATAGGTTTGCAATCCCATCTTTTTCCCGGCGGTTGCCGAGGATACCGCATCCGTGGCGGGTATGGATCTGGTGGGATTTGAAGCCATTACTTTTTGGCTGGCTATGCCCCCTAAAGTAAGTAATGAAATGTTTCTCAAAAATGTTCTTCTGTCTGTCATGGTGATAAAGAATTAAAATTAAACATCTGTTTCTCGCAAATATAGTTAACCTTTTTGAAGTTTATTAAGAAAATGGGTCCCAAAAACTTGCTGTTGGGTTTAAATAGATTTAAAATTTGACATAACTCAATTTTACGAACTTACTCCATACACCCAATTACCTGAATAAGGGGATTGTTTGGTATACCTCCGTAGATTTTTAATGTGATTTTACCCATTCTTAGGTATTGTGGGGCGGTAGTCTCTGATCGTAACTTTGCAACGCTTTAAATAACATAATTGATTAAATGATGATGAAGAAAATCAGAGGGCTTTTCCTCTCCTTTTTGCTGTTACTTATTTCCATCTCGGCTTTTTCTCAACATAAAACAATGATATCGGGCAAAGTCCTGTCTACGGAAAAAACAACCGTGGATTTCGCTACCGTTTATCTAAAAGGTACGAATTACGGCGGGACTACGAATGAGGAAGGTATCTATCATCTTCAAGCTCCCGCGGGAGAATATACATTAGTAGTATCGGCTATCGGATATAAGACGGTAGAGAAACCCGTGAAACTGATGCGTGGGGAACGGACAAAGATGAATGTGGTAATCAGCCCTCAGGCTACGGAATTGGATGAGGTGGTGGTCGTTTCTAATGGCGTGACCCGGCTCAAGCGTTCCGCGTTCAATGCCGTGGCCCTCGATACGAAAGCCTTGCAAAATTCAACCCAGAACTTGAGTGAGGCCTTGGCGCAAGCGCCCGGAATGAAGATCCGAGAGTCCGGTGGTGTCGGCTCGGATATGCAATTGATGATGGATGGCTTTACCGGCAAGCATATCAAGATCTTTATCGATGGGGTTCCGCAAGAAGGTGTCGGCAGTTCTTTCGGACTGAATAACATTCCGGTGAATTATGCCGAGCGTATAGAGGTCTATAAGGGTGTGGTACCGGTGGGTTTCGGAACAGACGCTATCGGAGGTGTTATCAATATCATCACCAAGAAGAACCGGAACAAATGGTTCTTGGATGCTTCTTATTCATACGGGTCTTTCAATACGCATAAATCTTATGTGAACTTCGGACAGACTTTCCGGAGCGGACTCACGTATGAGATCAACGTTTTCCAGAATTATTCGGATAATAATTACTATGTGGATACTCCGGTGAAGGACTTTACGACCGGAGCGATCAATAAGAAAAAGATCGAGCGTGTGAAGCGTTTTCATGATACGTATCATAATGAGGCCGTTATCGGAAAAATCGGTTTCGTGGATAAGAAATGGGCGGATCGTTTGATGTTCGGGTTTACCTATTCACATATGTATAAAGATATACAGACGGGCGTGCGTCAAGAAGTGGTGTTTGGTGGCAAATATCGGAAGGGATACTCGATCATGCCGTCGTTGGATTATCGCAAGCGTGATTTCTTCGTTAGGGGCTTGGATGTGGTATTGACGGCGAATTATAATAAGAACATGACGAACAATGTAGATACCTCTTCCTATGAATATAATTGGCGTGGCGAGATGCGTCCACTCCGGATGCCCGGTGAGCAATCTTATCAGAACACCCGGTCGGATAATAATAACTGGAACGGAACCTTAACGGCTAACTACCGTATCGGTAAGGCGCATACGTTCACGTTCAATCATGTGATTAATGCGTTCCGGCGTTCGAACCAATCTCTTTTGAACGAGGACTCGGAAGCGAACGCTATCCCGAAGGAAACCCGTAAAAATATCAGCGGTCTTTCGTATCGCTTGATGCCGACGGAACATTGGAACTTGTCTGTGTTCGGTAAATATTACAACCAGTTTATCGCGGGGCCTGTCGCTACTTCCTCGGCTCAAGATGACTATATACGTACGACCAATTCGGTAAGTGCGATGGGATATGGGGCTGCGGGAACTTACTTTATCTTGAAAAGCTTGCAAGCGAAATTGTCCTATGAGAAAGCTTATCGCCTGCCGACCAATGAGGAGATGTTTGGCGATGAGGACCTTGAGACCGGCGATATTTCCTTGAAACCGGAGAACAGCGATAACGTGAATCTGAATTTAAGCTACAACGAGACATTCGGTAAGCATTCCGTATATGTGGAAGGAGGATTGATCTACCGGAATACGAAAGATTATATCCAACGGAATATATCGGATTTGAGCGGCGGTAAATATGGCGCTACCTATGTAAATCATGGTCGTGTAGAGACCAAGGGTTACAATATCTCGGTTCGCTACGGTTTCGCTAACTGGGTAAGCGTAGGAGGAAACTTTACGCAGATGAATGTAAGGGATAACGTGAAGACGGTTACCAGTGGGACGAACCAAGAGAGCTTGACATATGGCGCACGTATGCCGAATCTTCCTTATCAGTTTGCCAACTCGGATGTGACTTTCTATTGGCGTAATTTGTGGAAGAAAGGCAATACGCTAAGTGTCACTTACGATAATTTATATATGCATAGTTTCCCGCTGTATTCGGAGGCGGTAGGCAGTGAATCCGAATTTGTGGTACCAACTCAATTCTCGCATAACCTGACACTCTCTTATGGTATACAGAACGGGCGTTACAATATCTCTTTCGAGTGCAGGAATCTCACGAACGAGAAATTATACGATAACTTCAGCTTGCAGAAGGCTGGCAGGGCTTTCTATGGTAAGGTGAGGGTTTATTTCGGTAATTAATTTAAAGTGTGACTATCTTTTATTTATCAATAATTAATTCAAAACATAATAGATTAAAACAACATGAAGAAGAATTATTTAATGACAGGTCTTGCCGCCGCGTTATTGATTGGGGGAGTATTTACTTCTTGTAGTGACGACGATCCTGTAAACCCGGATAACGGAGGCAACGGGAATGGAAATGGCGGAGGATCGACCTCGGAGGTGGTTTCGAGCTATGTAGTCGCCGCTTCTGTCGGTGACGCGAATTACTTGTTGACAGCCGATACGCTGGGTGATGGCTCTATCTCCGCTAAAAACAACGGACTCACTACGGAAAGCGGTACGCAATGGATCTTCTATAAGGATAAATATTTGTATCGTTTGGTTTACAATCAAGGAAATGCCGGTGTTACTTCTTCATACGTACTGAATACGGAAGGTAAGGTTAAGGAGCGTGATAATACTTACGAGATCAAGCGGTTTACTTCTTATGGTATCTACGGCGACTATATCATTACATCTTCTACCGGTGATCTGGGTGAGGAATATGCGGACGAGAATGGTTATCTGCCTAAAGGTTTCTTGCTCTCTTATCTGGATGTGGCCAAAGAGACGTTTACGACAAACACGAATACGATCTTGTCGGAGAATTATTTGGGAAATGGCGAGTTTGTTACGTTAGCGGGTATTCTCCAAGCGAACGGCCGGATCTATTCCGCGGCTATCCCGATGGGATTGAGTAAGTACGGCGTGAAAGCGGAGGGAGGTAAATATGTTAAATACCCGGAGCTGGTAAAGACTGAATCCGGAGGAAGCGGTAGTGGCGCTTACGAAAAAGGGGAATTGCAATGGACGCAATATCCGAACGAGGCTTGGGTCGCTATTTATGCGAACGAGAAATTCGAGAATCCGAAACTGATAAAGACGGATAAGATCAGTTATGCTTGCGGACGTAACCGTTCTCAATACTACCAGACCATTTGGACGGCAGACAACGGCGATGTGTATGTGTTCTCGCCCAGCTATGCCAAGACGATGACCGCGGAGGTACAGAAAACGACTTTGCCGGCCGGTGTAGTTCGTATTAAGGCTAACGCGGAGGAGTTTGATCCTGATTATTATTGTAATTTGGAGGCACAGACGGGTGGTAAGGCATTCTTGCGTTGTTGGCATATCACGGAAGATTATTTCTTGTTGTTGATGTATGATCGTCCGTTGACTGAATCCGGATTCGCCGCGAAAGAGTTGGCTATTTATAAGGGAGAGGATAAGAGTTTTACTTACGTGAAGGGGCTGCCTTCCACGGATGTTATTTCCGGATTTGGCAATACTCCGTTCTCGGAGGATGGTATCGCTTATATGGCGGTTACGACTACCGATGGGAGTCAACCGGCCGTGTATCGTATCGATCCGAAGACAGCTACCGCTACAAAAGGCCTTACCGTTGAGGCAGAGCAAATCAGTGGTGTAGGTAAATTGACTGCCGCTCAAGAATAATAAGCAAGTATGAGTCGGACTCACATTCTTTTAATATTCCTCCTGCTCCCGCTAACCCTACGGAGCCAGGAGGATATTTGTATAGGAAAGGAACTGGTTTTGTACTCTACCGTATTGCAAGAAGAACGGAGTTATTGGATACACCTGCCGGAGCATTATAATATGGATACGAAACAACGATATCCGGTTGTTTACCTGCTAGATGGAGATTCTTTCTTTCATTCGCTGGTAGGCATAAGGAAAACGTTGGCATCCGGTAGAGGTAAATATCTTCCTCCCTGTATTATTGTCGGGGTATTAAATTCGGATCGGACACGTGATTTTACGCCTACCGCTTCAGCCGCCGGACGGGATGGTAAAATCTCCATAGATGCGATTCCGCAAGGAGGGGGAAGTGAGGCTTTCAGTAAGTTTCTTACGGAAGAACTTCGCCCTGCTATCGATAGTGCCTATCGCACGAACGACTGGAATATGCTTATCGGTCATTCGTATGCGGGGCTTTTCACCTTGAATACGTTTCTTCGTCATACGGAATTATTTGATACCTATCTAGCGGTCGACCCTAGTTTGTGGTGGGATCAGGGGTGGTTGGTCCGGGAGGCAGAGGCTTTGGTTGCAGGCCGGAATTTTAAAGGGAAAAGTCTGTATATCGGTGTCGCGTCTAAAAAAAGGACGGACCGGGTGGATATTCATCTTGACAAAGTGAGTTATCTTCTTTCGGAGGTTTTACCACAAGCGGAGAACCTGCGTTTCTTTAGTAAATCATTTCCCGACGAGAACCATGGAACGGTAGCGGTTCCGGGTATATATGACGGGATTAAACAATTATTCGGAAAATGAGAAAATTCTTTGCGAAAGTACATTTATGGCTATCGATACCTTTTGGCATTATTATTGCGATTGTCTGCCTGACCGGGGCGATTCTCGTCTTTGAGACAGAGATATTAGAATTAGGCTACCCTTCCCGTTATTTTGTAAAGGAAGTAAAAGGGGAACCTCTCTCGCCTGCCACCTTGATAGAATCGGCGCGCCAACAATTACCCGATTCGGTTCGAATAAACGGTATTCGGGTATCGTCTGACCCGAGACGAACTTATCAACTGATATTACCGGGGAAAAAGGCCGCGGGTTTTATTGATCCCTACACCGGGGAGGTGACCGGGATGGATGACGGACAAGGTTTTTTCCTGAAAATGATGCGTCTTCATCGTTGGTTACTTGATGAGTATAAACGGGATGGAAGTTTTTCTTGGGGAAAATCAATAGTTGGCTATGCGACTTTGGTCTTGGCGATTATTATTATAAGTGGAATCGTAATTTGGTATCCCCGTAATAAAAAAGTATTGAGAAACCGGTTGAAAGTAAAGACCAAGGCTGGTTGGTTCCGTTTCTTCTATGATTTACATGCCTCCGGGGGATTCTATGCGGCATTGCTCCTGCTTATCTTAGCGTTAACCGGATTAACATGGTCGTTTGGTTGGTATCGAAATGCCTTTTATAGTGTCTTCGGTATTAGTGCAAACCCGCCTCAAGCGCATCATGCTCCAGCTTCTTCCGGCGCGAAGAAACCCGCGAAGAAAAAGACGGATTACACACAATGGGCTGAGGTGTTATCGGCATTGAAAAGCCATTATCCGGACTTTAACTCAATCACGATCCAAGATGGCTCCGCTACGGTTTCTACGGCCCGTTATGGGAATACAAGAGGAAGCGACCGTTACTCCTTTGATCCTGCTACGGGTGAGATTACGGAAGTCCAATTATATAAGGATCTCCCAAAATCGGGGAAGATAAGAGGATGGATTTATTCCCTACACGTCGGCTCGTGGGGGGGAATGACTACCCGTATATTGACTTGCTTAGTTTCCTTGTTGGGGACGATCTTCGCGATAACCGGCTATTATTTTTGGATAAAGAAACAATTCAGGAAACTGAGATAAAAAGAAAAAGGTATGTGGCTCACACATACCTCTTCATAAATCTAAACCAATCTAGTTGAATACGCAAACGTTACAATCGTAAGGTTAAACTGTTATATAAAAGTGTGCGTCTATTCAATACCTTCTTTCCTTAGAGAGGCCAGCCACTGGTCGATCCGCCCTTCTGTTTGATCATCTTCATTCATTTCATCCAGAGGAAGCCCGACGAACATACCGTTTATGCAAGCGGTGGAACTGTCAAATGAATATCCGGAGGCATCTACAGCGCCAATGAATTTGCAACCTGTATTTCGCAGGTCGGAATAGATCGTACCGATGGCGTCACAGAAGGTATCGCTAAAAGAGGCTGAGTCTCCGCAACCGAATAATGCGACGGTTTTCCCGCTTAAGTCCAATTTCTTCAGTTTCCCTAGATAACTATCCCAATCATCTTGCAAATCTCCGGAGCCCCAAGTGGAACAGCCCAATAACAAGATTTCATAAGGCGCTACATCAGCGGGGGAAGCGTTAGATACGTCATGAATATCTTTATCTTCCACCCCCAGCTTCTCTGCGATACGTTTCGCGATCCCTTCCGTCGTTCCCGTGGACGAGCCGTAGAATATTCCTATAGTCTTCATTTCTATTTGTTTTTATAGTTTGATAACGAAGACAAATATCCGATATCTTATCAGTCTCGGCAATACCTATAAATATGTATTTTGAGGGTCGGGAATACCCATGAATGATCAGTGATGGTTGGGGGAAGAAAGCATTTTGTGAATTTGTCGATAATTTGAATTGTTTTTTATAAATTTGCCAACGTATTGGTTCGCCTACTTTATTCAGGGTACGGCGATTAAAAGGGAATCAGGTGAGAAACCTGGACAGTCCCGCTGCTGTAAGCTCCCAAAAAGCTTTAGACATCAACTCATTGCCACTGTTTCCGGAAGGAACGGGAAGGAAGTTCTAAAGTGGGGTAAGTCAGAAGACCTGCCAATGCCGGATAACCGCCGTGATTTTATGCTACCGGGGTTTAGCGTAAGATTCAAAATTGGATTTATACAGAGAATATTGCTCTAAAGAGAGGACCTAGAGAGTGTGAGTTATACCATAGTCCATGGGGAACTATGGATAGTTTAATTTGTGTTTTCTATATTCAAGCGATATCCTTCTGTATCTGCTTACATGTTGATTTTTTTGAGTTATACATTTAATATTAAAAGCTTATGAGAAATATTTTATCTCTTTTCTTCGTAATGGCTTTGTGTGTAATTGGTGTTTCGGCACAAGGATTGGTTCAAGGTCAACCACATCCCTCGGCTCGTTATATACCAACGAAACCGGAGTCTCAATTAAGGGCTGATGCCAGCTTTAGTTTTGATGATATCCAATTCTGGGTAGGAAGTGGCAGTAAGAAAGCTGCGTTAGTCATTGAATGGCACGATAATAACAGTCCGGATGCTATGGTCTGGGGATATCGCTGGGATGGTGAAGCTAGCGGACATGATATGATCGTGGCAATAGCAAAGGCTGACCCAAGGTTGGTGCTACTAACCCAATATACGGGTTTGATGGGATATACGATTTGTGGAATCGGATATTCAAATCAAAGTTTAGATATCACTTATGACTTAGCGGGTGCTATCGCTAATCCAGAAAAAAGTCTGTTTAGATTTGAAGAACCCTTCCCTGAATTATCCACCCAAACTAAAGTTCCTATAACTCCGGCGGAGGATGTAGCTTCCGCTATTCGTCAAGGATTACAGACAGGTGTGATTTATCATCCTCTTGATCAGTCAACCTATGGTTATCCCTCTTATGATTATGATTTCTGGAAATGTAATGCGGGATCAGGGCACTGGAGATCTGGCTGGTATTATGGTTATTGGAGTTATTGGGTTGGCAACAATGCTGGTAGTCTAAGTTATTCTGGCTTAGGGGCCACAAGCCGTCAGCTGACGGATGGTTGCTGGGATGCGTGGAGTTTCCAAGGAGATATGGGAGGTAGTATGGGAGGCGAGCCTCTTAGTGATCATTTTGTTGCGGCTACAATTCCTTCCGGAGGAGGATCAGAGGAGCCGGAAATCCCAGTAATTCATGTGACGGCTATTAATCTTGATAAGACTTCTTTACGTTTACAAGTAGGAATAGATGCTACATTGATCGCAAGTGTATCTCCGGTAAATGCGGATAACAAACAAGTTCGTTGGACTAGTTCGGATATTGGAGTGGCTACCGTAAAAGAAGGTGTCGTAACAGGTGTAAAACCGGGAAGCGTGAAGATAACAGCTCAGTCTATAGATGGTGGATATATTGCTGTTTGTGAGGTTGTGGTAACGGAAGCAGTGGTTCCAAAAATTGATTTTTGGGGAACCGATGCTATATTATCTTTTCCTAAAGTAGAGGAGGCTACCTCCTATGAGGTTCGAGTTTATAAATATGAGAACAACAGTTATAAGAGAATCGCTACCTATGTGGCAGATGCAGAAGGTAATATTATTACCGAATTAGGAACGAAGAACTTTCGTTCTACTTTGGATCAGATCTCTGTTCCATTGAAAAATTTAGATATAGATGGAGTTTATACTGTAGAAATACAGGTAATGAATGGATTGGATATTATAGATACCTACCGGGTAGAAAAAATATCAAATCCTGTTAGTAACGAATATTTATCCGTAAACGTTAGTCGGGTATTTTATCAAAATGGAACCTTGTTTTTGGAGAATTTGGAAGGATATCGCTTTTATTTAGCAACTATGAGTGGAAAAATATTAAAGTCCTTTGCACCTCAAGTTCCCCATGAACTTTACCCCGTATCACTTCCCTCTGGGATTTATCTGTTGACAGGAGAAAAGGATGGGGATCGAAAGATCTTTAAAGTCCATATTATTCAATAATTAAATTCATTTACATGAAAAGAACACTTTACTTAAGTATGGCCTGTTTGTTATCGGCTTTTTCGATGACAGGTCAAACAAGTTTGCGGAATCTGAATCCGATAGAAGAGCAGAAACTGCAATTACCCGAGGTTCCCTTGATACAAACACGGAGTTCAATGCTCCGGTCGGGGAACAATCAGAATTATACAAATGGAGTTTTTATCTTAAATGAAGACTGGTTTGGACATCGTAATAGCACCATTAACTTTATGGATCCGGATGGTAATTTTGATTATCGTATTTTTCAAAAGTCGAATCCCGGAAAAGAGTTAGGATGTACATCTCAATTTGGTACCATTTTCGGAGATAATATGTTCATTACCTCAAAGCAGCCAAAAGATCCGGGAGCTAGTATTGAAGGTGGTCGCTTAAATGTTGTCGACGCAAAGACCATGAAGGTGAAAATTCAATTGGCTGATATCGGAGGAGGAGACGGACGTGCCTTTCTCGGAGTGAATGATTCTGTCGGTTATCTTGGAGCCTCGAATGGTATTTTTTTATTTGATATCAAGAACCTGAAAGTTGGTGAGCAACTAAAAGGAGCATCAAATTCAGGAGGTTTGTATAATGGTCAGATTGGTATGATGGTTCGTACTAAAACGTATGTGTTTGCGGTTCAACAGAGCAAAGGCGTTTTAGTGATAGATCCTTTGAAGCATGAGATTCTTCGGGTTATAGAAGGAAGCTTCAGTACATTAACGCAAAGTAAGGATGGTAATGTCTGGGTGGGAGCAGGATCACGTTTGTTATGTATCAATCCAGAGACTTTGGAAGAGAACTATGTTGCGTTACCAGAAGGTTTGACGATTCCGGATTCATGGTATGCGTGGACTGCGGGCGTACTTTGTGCAAGTACACAAGAAAATGTAATTTATTGGACAAAAGGAGGAGGTTTCAGTAGTGGAAACGAGATTTATCGGTATGTCATCGGAGATCCGTCTTCAATGGAAAAACCTTTTTATACGATTCCTGATAAGGGACGTGTACTGTATGTCGGTGCCGGTTTGCGTGTAAGTCCGGATGATAAATTATATATTTCCGCTTTTGAGAATTTTGGTTCTATAAATTACTGGCAGTATGTTGTGAATGCTAAAACAGGAGAACAACTAGGATGTTATCAATTGGAATCTACTTATTGGTTTCCTGCCATGCACATTTTCCCGGATAATGAGGTCCCTGTTGTTTCTGATTTTACACCGGTGGAAGCTAGTATAAATGATGCTCCAATAATCGTTTCCTTAAAAGGAATGGCGACTGATAAAGATAATATTGCGGAGGCAATTTATAAATCAGTTAAATCAGTCTCAAATGATAAGTTATTGTCTGCTACCATATTTGGTGACAAATTAACTTTGACATTAAAACCGGATCAAACAGGAGATGCGGTCGTTTCTGTCAATTTTGACTCTAATGGTAAGATTGTCACAAAAGAATTAAAAGTGACAGTGAAGGGGAAAGCGATTTATTTAGATAAGCATGAGTTATCATTAAATGTTGGTGAGGAGTCCACATTGAAAGTTAATGCTCAAGAGACTACATCTGTCGTATGGAAATCATCGAATAGTAATGTTGCTACTGTTGATGCAGGAAAGATTTCGGCTATAGCTCAAGGGTCTACGGAAATAATCGTGGAAGTCGGTGCTAATAAAGATACTTGTCTGGTAAATGTTATATCACCGATCGAGAGCCTAAAACTGGATGTTGAAAAGGACACGATGATTTTGCAACGAGACAGTACTCTTTTACTGAAAGTTAAACAAGTTCCTGATGGAGCGGAACTTCCTGAATTGATATGGAGTTCAGCGAATACAAAGGTTGCCCACGTGAATAACAAGGGATTGATCACGGCGTTTGCGGATGGAGAAGCTCTCATTAAGGTAATGAGTGCGGCAGACTCTTCAAGGAAGGATAGTTGTGTTATTAAGGTTCTTGCGAATGTTATTTCTGTTAGTTTACCGGAATCCGTTTCTTTGAATACGAATTCTAAAGGAAAACAACATACCTATACATTAAAACCTACGTTTGTTCCTGCGAAACCGACAAATACGTCTGTTAATTGGAAATCATCCAATGAATCGATTGTTACGGTTTCCGATAAAGGGATAATAACTGCAGTTTCGGCTGGAGATGCTTATATTACGGTAACAACTGTAGATGGCGCTAAAACAGCGGTATGTAAAGTGACTTGTGTACAGTGGCCTGACGGTATTAAATTAGATACGACGTTTGTCTCTATGAAACCCAAAGACACGAAGAAGCTCATCGTAACGACAACTCCTGACTCATTGGGTGTCGTTCCTTTGAAATTTGTTTCGGATGCTCCGGATATTGCGACTGTTGATGAAAATGGAATAATAACCGCAGTTAAAGAAGGGGCGGCCGTGATTACTGTATCCCCCAAAAGCGGTGCGGATGTAAAAGCGACTTGTCAGGTAGCGGTAGAGATTCCGGTAGAAAAAATAACATTGGATAAAGATACGATTTGTCAGAAGCCGAATACATTTGCTCAACTGACCGCGAAAATCAATCCGGAGAATGCGACCTTTAAAGAGTTGACTTGGAAATCTACCAATATGAGTTCCGTACGGGTTTCTAGTGATGGTAAAGTTTCTTTCGTGCGTCCGGGTGTCTCTAATGTTATCGCTACTTCCAAATTTGGTGGAATAAAGGATACCTGCGTGATTATCGTAGATTCAATTCATGTAGAGTCATTCGAATTGAAAGAGCATGAAGTGACTATCGATATAGCGAAGTCGGGTCGTTTGGAATGGACTTATTCACCGGATGAGGCGACTCAAACAATGCCAGATCTTACAGCGGCGGATGAAGATATACTCTATATCTATTATGATGGACGGATTCGTGGAGAAAAAATAGGTTCAACTTGGGTATATGCAAGTATGGAGAAAGGTAAATTTACCGATTCTTGCTTAGTTCATGTGGTATGTGATATAGATACTGTTACATTAAATAGAAATCAAGCGGCTATCGAAGTTGCTAATTCAATAACATTGACTCCGACAGTTAAAGTAAAACTGACGGTAGAGAATCCGGAGAATGTAGATCAAACCGTTTATTGGAAGAGTGATGATGAAAAAATCGCGACGGTTGTTGATGGTAAAGTAACAGCTATTTCTGAAGGTATGACCCGTATTTGGGTATATACGAATTATGGAGATATTCCCGCATATTGTGATGTGACTGTGGTTCCGGCAAAAGAAACTCCTTCTAATTCTGTTACAGGTGTTACTTTAAATATCTCTACTTTGGCGTTAGATAAGGGTGAGATTGCTGCGTTAGCAGCTGTGGTCACTCCATCTACTGCGGTGAATAAGATGGTATATTGGAGTAGCTCGGATGCTACTGTCGCTTCTGTGGCAAATGATGGAACGGTTACGGCGGGTATAGCAGGTGTAGCTACAATCACGGTTACGACAGATGATGGCGGTTACACCGCTACTTGTGAGGTTACTGTTACAGACCCGGATTTGGATAAGCCGGTCGTTGAGGCCAGCGATTCTACCGCGACATTAACTTTCCCCAAAGTATCGGAAGCCACAGGCTATGAGGTATCCGTATATAAGTATGTGAATGAGGTACCAGTCTTATTCGGTATTTATACAATGGATGCAGACGGAAATATTGTCACTGGTTTGAAAAGCGACCTTCGCTCAGAATCACCGGATAAGATAGCGATTTCTTTACGTGAGTTGGATCGTAACTCCGAATATATCGTCAAGATTACGGCCATTAAGGAGAAAGAGGGAGTGAAGGAGACTTTGGGTACTTTTTATAGCGATCCTTTCAGTACCTCCAGCACGGTCGGCAATGAGATGATAGGTGCGGGGGAGGCCTCTATTTATTATACAAGTGGAATGCTTCATTTGGATAATTTAGAAGGTTTCCATTGTTATATTATAAGCTTGAATGGTGCTGTCTTGGACGTATTTGAGATTACGAATCGCAGCGAATCCCGCTTGATGAAATATTCAAGAGGTGCTTATGTGGTTATTGGCGTAAAAAATAATCAGCGAATCGGTAAGAAGATTATAATCAAGTAATAGGCCGATTGGAGGCTTGCTTAAAAAGAAAAATTGGCAGATGAAGTTTAGTCTTTTATCTGCCAATTTTTTTTTGAGAACTAAACGTATCCGAAGATAAACCAATAAAATTTATCAGAAAAAGGTTTTGATAAAATTGTGTATAATTTGAATTGTTTTTTATAAATTTGCCATCGTATTGGTTCGCCTACCTTATTCGGGGTACGGCGATTAAAAGGGAATCAGGTGAGAAACCTGAACAGTCCCGCTGCTGTAAGCTCCAAAAAAGCTTTAGACAACACTCAATGCCACTGTTTCCGGAAGGAACGGGAAGGAAGTTCTAAAGTGGGGTAAGTCAGAAGACCTGCCAATGCCGGATAACCGCCGTGATTTTACGCTACCGGGGTTTAGCGTATGATTCTAAAATGGGTACACAGAAAAAATTGCTTTAAGGGAGTGATTGATAGGGTGAATTGTAACATAGTCCCGACGGAACTATGAACAATTCTATCATTGTCTATTTATTCATTTCTGATTTTTTTTGTTCTGCCCGGTTGATTGCATTTTGGGAGTTTTACATTTTAATATCAAAGTTCTATGAGAAAAATTTTATCTCTTTTCTTCGTAATGGCTTTGTGTGTAATTGGTGTTTCGGCTCAAGGATTGGTTCAAGGTCAACCACATCCCTCGGCTCGTAATATACCAACGAAACCGGAGTCTCAATTAAGGGCTGATGCCAGCTTCTCGTTTGATGATATCAAGTACTGGGTTGGAAGTGGTAGTAAAAAAGCCGCATTAGTCATTGAATGGCACGATCGTAATAGTCCGGATGCCATGGTCTGGGGATATCGTTGGGATGGAGAGGCTAACGGGCATGATATGATCGTTGCGATTGCTCAAGCAGATCCACGATTGGTGTTGCTCACCCAGTACACCGGTTGGATGGGATATACGATCGACGGGATCGGGTATGGTGAGAGCGGACTTGATATTTCTTATGATTTAGAGGGAGTGAAATCTGAGCCTAAAAATGCGTTTAAGTTTGAACCTCCTATCACTAATCCGCTGTTGGGACAAACTTCTTTTCCTGAGCATCCGGCAGAGGATGTGGCGGCTGCCATTCGGCAAGGGGTACAAACAGGAGTTATTTATCATCCGATAAATGCGGAGAGATATGGATATCCATCTTATGATTATGATCATTGGAGTTGTAGTAATGGCATCCATTGGCAAGCCGGTTGGTATTATGGTTATTGGAGTTATTTTGTGAGAAGTAGCCAAACCTCTGGTTTTAGCTATTCGGGTTTAGGTGCGACAAGCCGTATATTGACGGATGGTTGTTGGGATGCGTGGAGTTGGAATGGAGATATGGGGACATCAGAAGGAACCCAACCTGGAGATACCTTTGTTGCGGCGACAGTGCCTTCCGGAGGCGGTGGGGGAGATACTCCCGATATCCCTGTGATTCACGTAACGTCCATTTCCCTCGATAAGTCTTCTTTACGTTTGCAAGCAGGAGGAGACGCAACCTTGACAGTAAATATCTCTCCGGTGAACGCGGATAATAAATCTGTCACTTGGACTAGCTCGGATACCGGAATCGCTACCGTGAAAGATGGAGTAGTAACAGGCGTAAAACCCGGTACGGCAAAAATCACGGTCCAGACAGTAGATGGTGGATATACAGCCAATTGCGAGGTGACAATCACCGAAACCGTTGTTCCAGAAGTTGATTTCGAGGGTACAAACGCAGTGCTATCGTTTCCAAAAGTAGAGGGGGCGACCTCCTATGAGGTTCGAGTTTATAAATACGAGAATAATAGTTATAAGAAAATCGCTACTTATGTAGCTGATGCGGAAGGTAATATCATAGCTGAATTAGGGACTAAAAGTATTCGGTCAGCCTCAGATCAGATCACTATTCCATTGAAAAATCTAGAGATGGATGGAGTGTATACCATAGAAATACAAGTAATGGATGGACTGGACGTAATCGATACCTTCCGGGTAGAAAAAATTTCTAATCCGGTTAGTAATGAAAAACTGTCTCCTACTATTTGCCGAGTTTTTTATCAGAATGGTACGTTGAGATTCGAACATTTGACCGGATATCATTTCTATTTGACAACAGTAAGTGGTAAGATACTGGGAAACTTTACGATTCAAGTTCCGTCGGAACTTCATACGGTATCACTTCCTACGGGTATTTACCTATTGGTCGGAGAGAAAGACGGAGATAAAAAGACATTTAAAATACATATTACTCACTAATTAAATACATAAACATGAGACGAACACTTTACTTAGGTATGGCCTGTTTGCTATCGGCCCTGTCGGTAGCCGGCCAAACCGGTTCGCGGGATCTGAATCCTATAGAGAAGCAGAAACTGCAATTACCGGAATTACCTGTTTCACAGGCACGATCTTCGATGCTTCGTTCCGGTGGAAACGTAGATTACACAAAAGGAACTTTTATTGTAAATGAGGATTGGTATGGGCACCAAAACAGTTCGGTCAATTTCCTTTCGGATGATGGGACTTGGACGTATAATGCGTTCCAAAAGCAAAATCCGGGACATGAATTGGGATGTACGAGCCAGTTCGGTACAATTTATGGGGATTTGTTGTATATCGTGTCCAAGCAATCAAAAGATGGTGCGGCATCTGTAGAGGGAAGTCGATTAGCGGTAATTGATGCGAAAACGATGCAAGTGAAGAAGGAATTTCAGACGATCAACAGCGCAGGAGCTGATGGACGTTCTTTTTTAGGAGTGGATCTGACGAAAGGTTATATCGGAACGAGTAATGGTATTTATGTTTTTCATACAGGATATGCTGAAAAGACCGGAAAATATGCTGAAAACCAGATGTCTATAGATGCCAGTGCGATCGAAGGAACGACGGGGATTTCTTCCAGTGATTTATATCATTCTCAGATAGGAACGATGGTTCGTGTTGGAAAATATGTATTTGCGGTACATCAAACGAAAGGATTGTTGGTGATTGATCCAGAGAAAGATATAGTAGTGGAAACGATATTGAAACCAGAGGATGATAGTAATCATGGCTTGGGCTCTATCGTGCTTTCTAAAGATGGTAATTTATGGGCCAGCGTGACATTCGAGTTAACTGGTACCGGAGCGACAATGCCTTATATGTGGAAAGTGAATCCATATACGTTAACAACGCAAAAGGTAGATATACCAACAACGGATGGTATTGAGGAGATTCCTAACTCTTGGTATGCATGGACCGCCGATGGTTTCTGTGCCAGTACAAAAGAGAATAAGATCTATTGGAAAGGGCAAGGTTCTGGTAGCTGGTTCACGGGATATAAGATTTTCTGTTATGATATAGATAAGGATTCTTTTTATCAAGTGTTTGATTTTACAAAGCTAGACAAAGGAGATTGGCGTCTTTATGGTACGGGATTTCGTATTGATCCGGTAGATGATAATATGTATTGTTTCCTTTATCATGAATTTTTAAATCCGGAACATGAATTAGCGATAATTAAGACAGACGGAAGAGGAGATACGAACGGAACAATGGTAGGCCGCTATCCTTATGAGAAAGTGAATTATTGGTTCCCGGCTTTACCGGTGTTCCCGGATAACATGGCTCCGACAATCACAGACGGTTTACCTAGCGAAATTACATTTTCCGCTGAAAATACGAAGTATAGTAAATCAATGGATGAGATTATAGAAGATGGTGATAATATGATTTCAGCGGTTGTTACTACGATTGTGAATCCGAATCCGGAACTAATTAGTGCGGAGGTGATAAATAACACATTGACAATTGCACCGATTGTGGAGGAAGTTCAAGAAGCCAAGGAAATACAACTTAAATTGAGTTTTAATTCAAATGGAAAACTGGTAAATAAAGATGTACTGGTGAAATTAACAACTTCATCAACAGCTCCTTTTGAGTTTAAAGAAAAGGATATCACGCTGGATGGTAAAGGTAAATCCTTGGCTTTGACTATTAGTGGGTTAGCTGGGGAACAGGCTTGCTGGAGTTCTTCTCACCCTGAAATAATTAACGTGTCAGATGATGGAATAGTAACAAGTGTTGCTTATGGAACGGCAGAGATTCGTGCGACAAGTAAGACTCGTCCGGAAATGTCCGATGTTTGTATTGTAACAGTTAAACGTCCTGCAATGATATTACAGACTCCTACGGTTGAAATGTATGAGAATGAATCTAAAAGTTTGATCGCTTTGAGTAATGGCGTAGAGAGTGCTACGGAAGAAATAGAATGGATATCTTCTAACGAAAAGGTTGCTAAAGTAGGAGCGAGTACGATTCTTGGATCTCCCCATCCAATGATTTTTGCATATACGGAAGGAACCACTGAGCTTAGTGGCAAAATAAAATCGACAGTAACAGGGGAGGAATTATCTGTCACAAAATGTCTTGTAACCGTGAGGCCATTTGTGGCTGTGACTGAGATAAAATTGTTTGGTGAATCAGGTGAAGAACTTAAAGAGGGTACTCCTATTCAATTGGAGGTGAATAAACGTACCACATTAATTGCAAAATCTTATCCGGAAAATGCTACGGATAAAACAATTAAATGGAGTAGTTCTGATAAATCTTTATTTACGGTGGAAGATGGGGTTATTACTGTCTGTGGAGCTGGTACTGCTACTATTACCGCACAATCAGAAGATGGAAAAGTTTCTGCCTCATGTGAAGTCTCTTGTTCTTTTGAGGTAGAGAAGGTGGCATTCACGAATAGGGTTAATGGTTTTAAAAAAGCTGGTAATAGTTTAAAAATACCCATCTCATTTTATCCGGCTATCTCAAATACTCTTGAAATAAAAGCAGAAAATGTAAAAATTGAAAGTCAAGAAGGTACATTGAATTGGACTGTCAGATCTGTAAGTAATACAGAAATAGTATTACGAGCAACTCCTTCCAACGCTTACGGAAAGGCTATTCTTTCCGCAACTATAACAGATGTTGAAACAGGTCAGGCTTTTGGAGATCCAATTCAGTGTGAAGTTCTTGTATCTAAGTGGGCTACATCTTTGGCGCTTGAGGAAAATACTTGTTTCTTAAAGCAGGGTGAAAAATATCAGATTAAACCGACTGTTGATTATGGGTCACTTACAGAGGTAGAGCAGGCAGAAAAGGACATACTTTATTCTTCTGCGGACGAATCTATAGCAACAGTTGATGAATCTGGTTTGGTTACTGCTGTTGGCTCTGGAAAAACAATCGTAAAGGCTTATCTCTCTGATGGAAGTAATGGGTCTGCTTTTAAGGGAGAATGTGTCGTATATGTAGGTAGTCAGCCTGTTACAGAGGTGAAGTTTAAGCAAAAGGAATTTACCATTAAAGTGAATGAATCTTTGAATCTTTTAGATCAAGTTTCTGTTCTCCCTGAAAATGCGGATTTTAAATCTATAACATGGAAGGTTGCGTCTTCTGGTTTTAATATAAAAGATGGAATTGGTAGTAGTAATTTTATCGGTGTATATGAAATAACTGCGCAAAGTGAAGATGGTCAAGCTTCTGATAAATGTACAGTCCATGTGGATGGAGATGTTCCGCTAAAGGGCTTTTCTGTTGAACCTAAAGATTTGTCAATAGATATTTCTGTGTCGACATTTGACCGAGATGCTTTACTTAATATGTTGAAAATTAATTTTAATCCTACTAATGCATCTGTGTTGTTTGGGTCTGTACCTGCGATTCGTAGCATAGAATTCGAATCAAGCAATCCTGAGGTATTAGAACAAGAACTTCGTACTAAATATAATGTGAAAAAAGTGGGAACTTCTAAATTGACACTAACCTATGAGACTTATGGATATGAAGACGAGATGTTCGTTCATGTAACGGACAAAAGTAAAGGGTTTTTTGGTATTGTATTAGAGGCTTCTCAGAGAGTTGCCGCTATAGGAGAGTCGTTTAAACTAGCTTATACCCTTCTAAAAGATCCCGATTTTAAAGGAGAGATAGATGAATCCGTTACTTGGTCTAGTAGTAATGAGGCTTGTGCTTCGGTTGATCCGAAGACGGGTGAGATTCTGGCATTAGGAGATGGAGAAACCGTTATTCGTGTAAGTTCTGATACAGGTGGTTTTGTTGCGGCTTGTACACTTTCTGTAGGTAAAGGGATCGTGAAAGTAACGGGAGTCTCTTTGAATCAGGATCGCTTAGAGTTAACAGTCGGCCATGCGGTACAATTGGTGGCTGCTGTAACACCAAGTGACGCAAAAACAAAAACGGTGAATTGGTCAAGTGATAATCGATTTGTTGCGGATGTAGATAAAGATGGCAATGTGTTGGCAAGTAGTGAGGGTACGGCTACGATCACGGCGACTACGCTTGATGGAGGCTATACAGCTACTTGTAAAGTGATTGTTTCTGCGGAACCGGAAAAGCCGGGGGCAAATGTTACGGGTGTTAGCCTAAATGCGTCTTCTTTGTCTTTGAATAAAGGTGAGGAGGCTGTATTAGCTGCGGTGGTATCTCCATCCAGTGCGATTAATAAATCAGTAACTTGGAGTTCTTCGGATGCCACGGTAGCCACAGTAGCTAACGACGGTACGGTTAAGGCCGGTATCGCCGGTGTAGCTACAATTACGGTGACAACAGATGAAGGTGGTTATACCGCTACTTGTGAAGTAACGGTAATAGATCCGAATTTGGAAAACCCCGTGGTTGAAGTAAAAGATTCCACGGCTATATTAACATTCCCGAAAGTTCCGGAGGCTACTTTCTACGAGGTGTCTGTTTATAAGTACGTAAATGGGATACCTGTATTATTTGGTGTTTACACGGTTGATGCAGAGGGTAATATCCTTACTGGCTTGATGAGTGAGCTTCGTTCTGGGGAACAAGAAAAGATCAAGGTCTCTATTCCTGAATTAGATGGAAGTTCAGAATATATCGTAAAAGTTACAGCTATCAAGGAAGGTGATGGTAGGCAAAAGATATTAGGAACATTCTATAGTGAGCCATTCTCCACATCCGGTCCGGTGAGTAATGAGGCTATCGGTGTTGGTGAAGCGATGATTTATTACTATGAAGGTCAATTGCATTTGAATAATCTGGAAGGTTATTCTTGCTATATTTCCAATATGAATGGCGCTATATTGGATCTTTTTAAGATATCGGGAATTAACGAGTCTCATCCAATCCAATATTCAAGAGGTGCTTATATTATAGTAGTGGTAAAAGATAATGATCGGATGAGCAAGACGATCGTTGTTAAATAATAATGTATTAACAAATTAAACATTGATGAGCATGAAAAAGCTTTATCTTTTTCTCGCATTAATCTTAATGGCGGGAAGTATCAGCGCACAGCGTATGGTACAAGGTGTGTTACGTTCGGATTTACCGGCAGAAAAACAGAAAGCGGCTTTGATGTCCGCAAGGAGTAACCGTACTTTTTCTTTTGACAGTATTGATTTCTGGGTAGGTGATGGTGAAAACCGTGCGGCTATAGTTTTGACTTGGCATGACACGAATAAAACTGTACCAGATAATATGGTTTGGGGATATCGGTGGTCTGCTGATGTAGATACTATTTCTGGATTGAGCCTATTTGAGGCAGTAATGAAAGCGGATCCTCGTTTGATCGGTTTAGTGCAATACACCGGTTGGATGGGATCAACGATTAATGGTATTGGATATAGCGAATTTAGGAGTGATGTAGAGGTGACCTTTGATTATGAGGGAGCAAGTGCTAAATTCAAATATCCTTATGATAAAGAGACTACAGAGGAAATGGCTGCTACCGCAATTTCGGAGGGTGAAGATGATGGCGTGATTTATCATCCTTTTGATGCAAATATTTCAGGTGGTCCATATTATGATTATGACTATTGGACAGCTTCAACAGCATCAAATGTTCATTGGTTCGCTGGTTGGTATTCTGGTTATTGGAGTTATTTCGTTCGTGATTCCTATACTCAAGATTTCTCTTATTCCGGATACGGGGCATCAAGCCGAAAAGTCCAGAATGGTACTTGGGATGCTTGGAGCTGGAATAGTTTTATGGGAACGACATCGGGAACAGAACCGGGTGATAATTTAGTAGCGGCAACTCCTATCATTTGGCTTAATAAGAAAGCCATATCCTTAAGTGGAAACGGAACGGAACAATTAACAGCATCTGTACAATCTACTTATGCTTCTTTGACTGGTGCGGTATGGTCTTCTAAGAATACTGCTGTTGCGACAGTTGACCAAACGGGTAAAGTTACGGCTGTAGCTCCGGGTACAACTGAAATCAAATTAATTACAGCTAATGGTCAATATAACACGTACTGTAAAGTAACCGTAACCGGTACAGCCACGAAATCAGCGGTTGCAGCCGCAAACATCTCTTATTCCGACAATACCTTGCATGTAAAAGATCTAGCCGGTTATACCGGTTACATCACGAACACCGCAGGTTCTGTAGTATCTACTTATGCGATCACCTCTTCTGATGATGTGAAAACAGTAAACTTGAATAAAGGTGTTTATGGCTTTACAGCGGTAAAAGGTACAAAGAAAGTCTCTGTTAAGTTTGTTGTGAAGTAAATCATCTCTTGATTTCGCTAGAGTGCTCTCTCTTGCTCTTGAGAGTACTCTAGTGTTACAGATTCTGTGAAAGATGTATGATCTTACGGCGATAAGATTATACATCTTACAACGGTAAGATCATATATCTTTTATCGAACTACAAGCTAGCTTTTGGATTAATTTGCGTTCCTTGCGACGATCCCGGAGTATATCACCATAATACCATGCCATTGTTTTTTCATTGAAAGCTTCACGTGTAGCTGTACTGTGTTCCCTGTATTTTTCATTGTACTTTGTAACCAACTGATATGATAACATCCAGATTGTAGTAATCAAAAATAATGTATGTGGTTGCTGATTTTTTTATTTCTTTACAAGAAAATTTTCTTTTCACATGATCGAATATAAAAGCTACGATTATACACGGATGATCCCTGTGGATGAGTATATCTTGCATTATCGGGATGAGCGGCGTTTCATGGCCTATTGCCGGGAATGTCGTAGGTATGGAAACTGTTGGAGTTGTCCGCCTTTTCATGATTCGGAGGACTATTTATCCGGTTTTCGGAATTTATTGATCGTTTGTACGCAGATTATCCCTTTGACATTGGACGTTCCGGATGCGGTGGAGGCGGGACAAGAGTTGATACATAAGGAAAGGAGCCGATTGGATAAACGTCTTCTTGCGTTGGAGGAGGAATATAATGGACGGGCGTTTTATGCCGGTAGTTGTATCCTTTGTCCTTGGGAAGAGTGTACACGCAGGTCTGGAAAGGCTTGCCGCTATCCTTTGCGGATTCGTCGTTCCCTTGAAGCCTGTGGATTCGATCTGGGACGTACTACCTCGGAATTGTTCGGTATCGAGATGAAGTGGTCCGAGAATCGGAATTTACCGGAATATTTACTTTTGGTTAGCGGATTTTTATACGATGGGGAAGAACCGTTATGCCGAAAGCTAAGTGGGGAAGATGCTTAAAGACGGTTATAAGGTCGCGTTCTATTACCGATCTACTGTTCGGGAAACTGGAGCCTTTATCGGCTGTTGAAGTGAATAACTAACGACTTGTCAAATGAATAACTGGCGGCTATACCTAACCGCTAACTAACGGCTTAAGTAGTGAATAACTGATCACTTGAACAGCCTTTTATAGAGGACTTGTAGTAATGGTTAAATGATTGATTATTAGTAATATTATTAGCGTTTCTATATAATGGGTAAAATTCGGTTTGGTGAAGCCTGCTTCATCGGCCAAGTAAGTTAACTTACTTTGGTGTTTTAATTAACTTACTTGACCGATGAAGTTAACTTACTTTTCGGTTTCACTTTCACTCTTATCGTGTTGGAGACTGGGCTGATTCTTTTTTTAGATCTTTAATCTGTTGTGGAGAAATGGCCAGTTTTAAGGCGATTTGCTGTTCGTCTAGCCCGGCTTGCTCTAATATCTGTATCATATTTCGGATGATTTGGTCTTTCTGTTCGATCTGTTGATCCTTCTGTTCGATCTGCTGGTCCCTCTGTTCGATCTGTTGGTCTTTCTGCATAAGCAATGTGTCGCGGGCTTCGATCTCGGAAAGGATCTCGTCTTCTACTTCCATAGAACGACGGATATCGGGGGCGACACCCGCTTTGAGTAGACGTGTCAAAATGGGGAGATCCTCGGCGTGAAACAAGCTCTCGTCGATCTCAAGGAGATGGTCGTCTTCTACCGTCCTGTGATTTTGATCGAAAATATTCAGCAAACGCTCTAAGCGATTACGAGTCCTTTTCTGCAGGTAGGGTATCTGTACGATGATGCTATCGTGCGTCAGGCTCTCGATGAACTTGTCTTTTCCCTCTATAACATTGTCCTCGTAGTCCAGATAGCGGCGGCGTACGTAGATTACGGGCTCTTTCAATTCTCCCAAGATATGCCCCAGTATGTAGATGGATATGATCGGTAAGCCGTATTGTGAGTTTGGCTCTTTGCGTATATTGTCCTTATTGAGGTAGTGGGTGCCTAGGTACTGGCGGAAACGGAGCGTCTCGGTCGGTAACCATGTCTTTTGCAATTCGATGAGGACCAGATGCTCGTCTCCGTTTTCTTCCCTGATCTTGGCGGAGAAGTCCATACGGAACATGGAGATGGCCGAACGTTGTGTATTGGTGTACTCATGCTGGCGCACTTGTAGCTCCACGATCTCTTTCTTAAGCAGCGCCGAGAGCAAGATATTGGCAACCTTCTCGTCTTCCATCATATATTTGAAAACGGAGTCGTAAATGGGATTTGCTATTAATGTCATACGTATTCGGTTTTAGATATTAGCCAAAGATAGTCGTTTTCTTCCGAAAACGACCCGACTTTCTGATAATAAAAATGAATACCCTACGATTATTCCCTTGACTTGGGATGTTTTACCATTCAATAAACTTCCCCCTTTGCCTGCGTTTCTCCAGTTCTTCTTGTAGATGGCGGTGGCGATCTTTGGCGATGTAGCGGCGGGCGAAAATATTCGGGACGGCTACACCTAAAGAGATACATAGGATGATAAGGGCAGAGTTGATGCCATTGGAGAATGCGTTTGTGACCTCTCCGATTACTCCATGCAGATTGATGAATGCTAATAGAGAACGATACATCAAGACTCCCGGAATCATGGGGATAACGGATGGGATGGTCAGCACATGATTGGGTACGTGGCACCAATGGACGGCTTTGACGGCAAGTAAGCTGACTACGAAGCTTCCCATGAACGAGCCGATTACGGGACCATATCCCAACTCGAAGTTTACGAAGTTACGGGTACATACGGCAATGATACCTCCTACGGCCACTACCCATAATAGTCGACGTTGGATGTTGAATATCATGGAGAAACCCATGGCTGAAATTGCCGCCGCTATCGCGTATATGTAGTACGGATCATGTGGAACCATACTCAATTCACTGAACTTATGATCGATCTCGACATCGTTCATGACAAGTACTCGCATGGCGAACGCGATACCGAAAGTCATGGCGGCTACCATCATGACCGTATTGGAGGCTCGGGTGATGCCGACCAGCAAATGATTGTCCAGCATATCATCCACGAAGTTGATCAAGGGAACACCCGGTACGATAAACAAGGCACAGGCTAATAATGGATGATAAGGCGTGTCGGATAGCCCGGAGAAGGAGGACGCATACGCTAAACAGGTGGATACGAAAGCCGCCGCCGCGATACTCATATATACGTTAAGTCCGGCCTCTATACAGCGGGCTCGTACCCTAAAACCTAGGAAAGCGCAAATAGAGGCGAATAGGAATGCCATCCAGTCGCAGCCGAATAACTTACAGAATCCTCCGCATGCGAATCCCGCTCCGATGGCTACGATATAAGGGGTATAATTCCGGGGTTGGTGAACGATCTTCTCCAGTTCTTCCTCATATTTATCCAAGGAATAATCTTGCTCGATCGCCCGCCATGAAAGCTTGCTTACTTGTGAGATTGTCGTCATATTGATTCCGTGCTTCTCGCATTTCTGGAATTTAGAGAAGGAGTTTCGCTCATCGCTTACGTTCACCATGATCATGGTCCATCGGATATCGATATGCAACTTCTCCTCGGGGATACCCATAAAGGCGGCAACTCGTTTCATGTTTCGCTCGATACGATTCGTGTCGGCGGCACTTTCCATCAACAATTTTCCCGTACGGAGCAAAAGATCCAATTTGCGCCGTAACAACAATACTTCCTTGTCTGTCATCATTTCTTTTAATTCTTATGTTGTACTCTATATCCTAGCCCACGAGGATATGAATCTTAAATGAATGGCAGGTCTTCTGACTAGCTCCCATCCTAATGCCTTCCCGACTACCTTGAGCCAGTGGCGAAAGTAGTATTAGAATGTTAAAGGAGTTTCACAGCAGCGGGACTGTTCCGGATTCTCACCGGATTCCCTTTTAATCCGTATGCCCGAATAGGCATTACGAAACCAATTCGGGCACAAAGGTAAGGAAATTTTTTATTTCTTAATCATCCTTACGGTCTCTGTCTTTTCTCCAGTGATCACACGGACAAAATAGAGTCCTTGGGGTAAATGACTTACGTCAATGGATTCACCCGGTTGGATCGCTGTTTTTTGGACTCTGGTGCTGTTTGTCGTGTAGATCTCTACGGTAGCGGCTGTGTCGATACTGATTTGTATGGTATTTACTGCCGGATTGGGGTAGAGATGAAGCGTCGGACGTGCGAGTTCTTCTACGCTTGTCGAGGGATTACCCGTGGTAACAAGAAGGTCTTTCGTGACGATTTTACCGTTGGAATTGAAGCGGATCGTTACCGTGGAACTATGATCCTCCGGAGTCGTAGCGGTCGAGCTGACAATTAATGAATCGTTACGAACAATCGCGTTGATAGGCGAGGAGGGCGTAACGGAGGAGATCGATTTCACGATGGCGGCATCCATATTGTCCGCATCACTAACCATATTACCGAGAGCGAGTTTATAAACAGGCTTGTCTTCCGTCAGACGTATGGAGGAAGGGAAGCTGGAAGAAACGACAGGCGCCGCATTATCCGGAAATACCGGAAGAGCCGGGAACCAGTAGTTTACGATCATGGGGTATTCTTGTACTACCTCGCCTTTATTGTTGATACGGGCCAACATATGTGTCGGATCTTGGAACTCATGATACAGGAAGGTGTATAGCTCATCCGTCTGAGGGTCTAGGCGGAATCCCGTTCCATATAAGCGCCAATTTCCCGTTTCTAACCGGGTAAGGTCGATTAACTGGAAGAATTGCTTCTTGTCAATATCATATCCGCAAATTTGATACCCTGTGAACCAACTGCCCTCTTTCGGTTGTCCGTTCCAATAAATCTTATTCTCTTTGGCGCTGGCGCAGAAACCGTCGGCGGTCCACGCATACCAAGAGTTCGGAACGACACCGATGGTCTCGCTTAGCGGGATCTTTACCGTGTCTACCTTAAAGGTATAGGGATTCAGGTTGAGCATATATTCCAAGGCGGAACCATCCCCGGCCGTATTCTGGGTCATGCTGATCCAAAGCGTACCATCCTTGGACTGAACGATAGAGCCGAAGCCTCGTTGAATCTCCTTCTCTTGCCCTTTTACGGTCTCTTTCTCGATCGGGGCGGCGATGGTGCGGATAATTTTATCGGTTTTCGGGTCTATTATCAATAAACCATATTGCTGATGGACGGCAAAGACGAGGTCGTTGGCACGTACCATGGTTCCGATCTGGGCATAATACAATTCACCGTATCCATCCGCGTTCGGATTTCCGGAACCTTCTATTTGTTTGCCGATCGTCATCTTATCGCTATCGTAGATCCAGATACCGTTGCTGGTTCCTATATAGCCTTTGTGCTCGTCTACCGGAAGATAAGAGCGGCCATCGGCTATGGATTTACCCTCGGCGTTTTGGGCGATATATTTGAACTCCTTGATCACCTTCATGGTCTTGGCATCGCATACGGCAAACCGGCTTCCGGTGATTTTTGCCCCGGGATCGCGCTCTTGCTTAGAGACAAGGTAGAATTTATCGCCATAGATGGTACCGAATTGCGTGGTACATCCCAACTCATGACCCGGATTCTCGGTCTGGAAGACACGATAGTGCCATTCTCCATCTTGAGTAAGGAAATTGACGGTACTGTTCTGATGGCCGTACCAGTCCTCGTTTACGATAAATGTACCCTGACTGTAATCCATATCCGTAGAACGCAGGATGGAAGATTGTGACGGTACATCCCTCATTTGGGCCGGATCTATGCCGGTGGCCATCCATGAGGTGTTGCCTTGGGCCATTAGGCCGCTCGTGGCGAACGTACAGAGAAATAAGGTAATCGTCTTTTTCATAAGCCTTTTATTTTTAGGATTGCTTGATCATATTGTAATTTCATTTGCTCGCTTACCGGATCAGGAACGATGATGGAAGGGGTGGCGATGTGTAAATCCTGCGCACGGATAATTTCCGTCGAGGTCTCGCCGATCCAACCGCAATATTGGTTTACCGCCGTGTACACCTTGATAAAATCCACGCCGGGTAATTCTACTTTATGGCCTTCCGCATCTACGGCCCATTCGATATCGAAGCTGTTTAGATCTTGATAATCGTTCGGGTGGTTATCTACATATCCCCACGGATAGGAGTAGAGCACGTAGTATTTGCCTGTGCCGCTTTCGTCCGTGGCGTTATCCCTCAATCGGGTTCCGGTAAAAGTCAATGTGCTCTCCTCGATCCACTCCGGATAATAACTCTGCGTGTGGTACACGTTTTTCGGCAGATAGCCGGTATTGCCTTGGTTATCCTTCCACGACAGATACGTGGCATCGCTCCATTGCTGGCTCATGTCCGGCTCGGGTATCTTGCCGGGATCCGGACGATCGTAGGTGATGCGGTAGTCCTTGATGGTTTCCGGCTTGTAGTACTCGCTACCGGCCAGCTCGTACCATTCGTCGTCCGGTAAGCCGTTCTGGTTCGTGTCAAAAGAGACCATGACAATACCGGGCTCGCAACTGCCTCCCTTTTTCTCTTGATACTCCGGTAGGTCGGAATAGAAAGAGTTCCCGAGGATCATAAAGTCCTTTTTCCCTTTGACGTTGATGACCGTATGATCGAAACCGAAGATAACATATCCCCCGTATCCTCCGAGGGAGATCATCACGTCGTTCGTGCCGGAGATATTCTCCTCTACCTTTTTCAGGATGGTTTCTTTCGTATCGCCTTCCTCGTATTCGGGCATGGTATTGACGAACTGGCCCGGTGCGGGGCAAAAGTCGTATACCTTGGATAAATAAGGGCTGTATTCTATTTCCTCCTGCATCACCTCGAAACGAAAGTCGTGTTTATAGGGGGTCTCCTCATCGATGATCTCGAAGGTCATCTGATAGGTGCCCGTATCTTTCGCGAGGAAGATATAAGAACGTTCGGTAGATACGAGAGAGTCCGTCCCGTTCCGGTGAAGTGTCCACCGATACTCGTCGCCGGTAAAGGCCGGATTGAGCAGGTAGGTTTTCATACGGGGCAGATAATATACGTCATCGATACCCAAGCTAACCATCTGTATCTTGTCTTGGGTACAGGATAGAAATGCAAGGAAACCTGAAATGAATAGATATAAAACTTGTCTCATAACGTTGTTCTATTTATAAAGGAAAACCATATGGGCAGGGATATCCCCGGTGCGTACGCCCCATTTCCGTATCCCGTTCTTATCGTAGCAATAGAGGGTTCCGCTGGATACGTAATTCTTGGCATCGGTGACGAAGATATCTTTCGTATAGGGATGGACCATGATACCGTAAGGGATACGGATGTCTTTCTCGCTACCGTCGGTGATAAAGTTCGTGCTGATCACCTCTTTCGTACGGACATCTATGATTCCGTACGAGATGGTGTTGCTCTGCGTATTCACGTTCCATTCCGTACTGTAATAGAAGAGGGAATCTCCGCTGATGCAAAGGTTGGAGCAAGGGATATTCAGGGTATCGGTAACCACCATCTCATTATACCCTTTTCGCTTTTCCAGTACATACAGATTGGAATGTACCGTATCGTAATCTCCCCGGGAAGTTACCCATAATTTACCGTATTTATCCGCACGGATACGATGCAGATTGATCCCTACCGGAATCTTTTGGACTTGTTTGAAACGGTTTAGTTCGATGACGGAAACCGTATTGTCGTACTCCGGGGCACGATAGCCTCCGGAATTCGCTACGTAGATATATTCACCCAAAATCTCTAATTCATCCGGCTGGTAGCCGACGATGACTTTAGCGTCTACTTTCAGGCTGGTCGTGTCTACCCGATATACGGCTCCTTGTGGAGCATTCGGGTCGATTTGCACGGGGCCGACATAAGAGGTTACATAGGCGTTTCCCCGGTAAAAACGGATGTACCGGCAGTTAGGAATGTCTATTTGCGTGATCCGCTCACAAGTCCGGGCGTCCAATACTTCTACTTTATGGGAACAATTGACTACGACATATAGCTTACTTCCGTAAATCTGGATATCATTGCCTACATCGCCCAACTCCTTGATCACGTTTGGGTTCCGTTCCGAGTAGAGGTTACGGATATAATAACCGTTCACGTAATCCAGATAATCCAGCGTACATTTATTGCTTCCCATATTCCCCTCGTTCACTAAATACATCCCTTGAGGATTCGCCTCGGGGTGGATACCGTCGGAGACCAGCTCGTATTCCGATGGAACTACGATCTCGATCTTACGGCAGGATGAAAAAGCGCAACCGATCAGGATACCTATTATATATAATGTATGTCTTTTCATATCTCGATCGTTAAAGACACTTTGTAATTTCGTTTCGGCATCGGATAATTCAGGATCACGTCGTAGTCTTGGCTTAACAGGTTGTTTACCTCTACGGCGGCCTTGATAAGTCCGAATTTGAGTTTCAAATCTTTCGACAAGGAGATGTCGCAGGTGTACCACGGTTGCGTATAATTGTATTTGATATTTTCCTGCTGGTTATACCGCTCTCCCACATAGATGAAACTATAATTGAGGTTCCATCCCTTGAAAGAGGCCTGTGCGATGGCGGAGCCGCTATGCCAAGGGATATAAGGGATTTGATCTCCGTAATAGGTATCCGAGGGATCCGTGAAGTCTTGGGCCTTTTGATAGGTGTATTGTACACGTAACGTGACGAACAAATCTTTTACCGGATTAACGGTGGTTTCCGTACTGACATCTATACCTTTGATTTCTACCTTACCCAAATTCAGCATCGTCCAACGGAACTGCTGGCCTTTGGGGTAAGCGATGATCTTGTCTTTCACCTTGTTGTAATAACCATCCGCCTGTATCTTGAAGCGATAGAAAAGATGGTTCTCCCATGTTTTCGTGTAAGCGAAGCCGGCATCATATTGGGTTACGTATTCCGGGTTTAATTTGGAGTTTCCCATATCGGCGTAATACAAATCGTTGAAGGTGGGCATGCGGAAGATCCGTTTATAGAAAGCGCGTACATTAAAGTCTTGTTTCTCGAACGGCTTATAGGAGGCGAACACGGCGGGTGTGAGGATTTGCCGGGCTTCCGGTGCGGGGCCTTCTTCTACACGGTCGTTGATAAAAGTCGCCAGTCCGCTGGCCTGTAATTTTACTTTTCCTAACCGGAGCGCCGTAGCGACCGAAAGGAGGTTGGTGAAGCGTTCCGGGTAAACGAATCCATACATATCGGCGTTCATCTTGTTCCATTGCAAGTCGTAAGAAGCGGATACATCCCAGTTCGAGAGGATGGAATAGACATTTGCGGAAGATAGGTAAATCTCCCGTTGCTTATATAGGTTATCTACATGAATCAGCTTGTCGTCGTTGTTCACATAATGTGTACGGTAGAAAGCGTATTTCGCGTTGACTTGTGTCTTGAATTTACGATTGATCTCTTTGATATAGGAGCCTTGCATGAAAGAGTTCGTATCCCATACTCGTTCGCCGCGTCGCCATACGTTGTTTACGATGGCCCCCGGGATACCTCGTTCGGAATTGTAGTTGTAGAACTTAAGATTCCAAGTACCGTCGCTCATCTTGCCATACAATCCGGCCTCTAGGCGGGTGGCGTTGATATCCCCGTTTTCCCGGACGGCGGTCGTATCGTAAGCGATCTCTCCGGCAGGGTTGATACGGCGGTAACGAAATTTGTATTTACCGCTTCCGCTTAACCATTCGGCGCTGAAAGAGGCGGCTACGTTTTCTGATATCTTATATTCGAACAGGGTCGAGGGATTGATAACGTCGAAGGAACCGACTTTCATCGTGGCACGGATATTCGTTGTTTTTCCTTCTTCGAAACGAGGACGACGAGAACGCAGATAAAGCGTACCGGCCGCACCGAAATCTTTCGCGGATTGGAAGATATCGCTCTTCTGGCCATTGTATAAAGAAATCTCCTCGATATTGTCCAAGGAATACATTCCGAGGTCTACTTGTCCGTTTTGCGCGTTGCTTAATTCGATACCGTCGTAGAAAACACCCATGTGGTTCGTTCCCATGCTTCGGATGTTTACGGTCTTGATACCTCCTACGCCACCGTAGTCTTTCAGTTGGACACCCGAGAAGTAGCGTAAAGCATCCGCTACCGTGTGACTGTTCAAATTCTGTAATTCTTTCCCCGATAGCTTTTGGGAAGGAATTACCTCTTTAAAGCTGAAACTCCGGGCCGTGACCGTAACTTCGTCCAAATGCTGGATAGAGTCGAGTTTGCTTTGTCCGTGGGACATACCTATCGCCAGCATAGATAATACGCAAGCAAGGTACCCCTTTCTAGCAAAGGATAACGCCATTATTTAAAACCTGTTTAGAAAATGATTCGTACCAAGCCGCTCTGTCCTCGCGAACGACTTCTCCCTAACTGGCAGGTCTTCTGACTGACTCCCATCCCGAAAGCCTTCCCGATATATATCCTTATATACCAGTGGCGAAAGTGTTTCCGAAATGTTTGAAATAGAGCTTCACAGCAACGGGACTGTTCAGGAATTACACCTGATTCCCTTTTAATCCGTAACCCCGGTTGGGCGAAACGGAACCAATTCGGGGCAAAGATATGAAATCTTGTTAATATCCGGGCTATAGTTGGAGAATTTCCTTAAATGAAAGGGTTGTACTTGTATGTTACGATTTCCTTTTTATTTAAAGAAGCTTGTACGTCGATCAGCCGTTGGTTGCTGCTTCCCCGGAATAAAAGGCTCTCATCCCGAAGGGTTTGTTTGTAGCGGCCGTCTACCAATACATCGATATAGGATAATAAGGCGGCTTGCGCCGGATTCTTTATCAAGTCCTCGAATTTATATCCCGTGTAGCACCAGATCGTCTTTTGGCTTTTTTCCTTGATCGCCTTGGCTACCTCGGTGAAGCCTTCCGGCTGGAACATGGGATCTCCTCCGCTGAAGGTGACGTTGGCGAATTCGTCGGCTAATACTTTTTCCACGATCTCTTCCGCTTTTACTTTCTTCCCTTTATTGATATCCCATGATTCGGGGTTATGGCAACCCGGGCATTTATTGGGGCAACCCGCCGCATAGATGGCGGTCCGGAATCCCGGGCCGTCTACGGTGGTATCTTCGATGATATCTATGATAGACAACATGGTAATTGAAAATTGACAATTGAAAATTAGTTGTGGGTGATGCGGTCGTTCAGCTCGGATAGCTTGGCGTTGTTCCAACGGTCGGTGGTTCCTACCAGATAACCGGTGATACGTTGCAGCTTATCCAGATGCTTGCTGCCGCATTTCGGGCAGGCTTCCAGATTCGGGGTGGAGTTCTCGTAGCCACAATCCAGGCAACGGTTACGATTATGGTTTACGGAACCGTATCCGATATTGTATTTATCCATCATATCCACGACACGCATGATCGCTTCGGGGTTATGGGTAGCGTCGCCGTCCATCTCTACGTAGAAGATATGGCCGCCACGAGTCAGATTATGATAAGGAGCTTCCACTTCGGCTTTATGACGGGCACTGCACTTATAATATACCGGGACGTGATTAGAGTTCGTATAATAATCCCGATCCGTGATACCGGGGAGCGATCCGAACTTCTTACGATCTTTTCCCGTGAACTTGCCGGACAAACCTTCTGCCGGAGTTGCCAGTACGCTATAATTGTGTTGGTATTGCTCCGAGAATTGGTTGGCACGATCCCGGATATACGTAACGATCCTTACGCCTAAAGCTTGCGAATCCTCGTCTTCGCCATGATGCTTCCCGGTAAGGGCTACCAAGCATTCGGCCAGTCCGATAAAGCCGATACCCAAGGTGCCTTGGTTGATAACGGAGGCAATCGAATCGTTAGGCTTCAATTTTTCCGAGCCTAACCACAAGGAAGACATCAACAACGGGAATTGCTTTGCGTAAGCGGTTTTCTGGAACTCCATACGCTCATGCAACTGACGAGCCGTAAGTTCCAGCATATGATCCAGTTTAGCGAAAAACAGGGCGATACGCTCTTCCTTGTTCTCCACTTGCATGCACTCGATAGCCAATCGTACGATATTGATCGTCGAGAAAGAGAGATTACCTCGTCCGATAGAAGTCTTCGGTCCGAAACGATTCTCGAATACACGGGTACGGCATCCCATGGTCGCTACCTCGTGGATATAGCGCTCGGGATCGTCCGCTTTCCAATCCTCGCTTTGGTTGAAGGTCGCGTCGAGATTCAAGAAGTTCGGGAAGAAACGACGGGCGGTGACCTTGCAGGCCAATTGGTAAAGATCGTAGTTGCGGTCTTCCGGCAGATAACTTACGCCTCGTTTCTTTTTCCATATCTGGATCGGGAAGATAGCGGTTTCGCCGTTACCTACGCCTCTGTAAGTACTTTTTAATAACTCCCGGATGATGCAACGACCTTCCGCCGAGGTGTCGGTTCCATAATTGATGGAGCTGAATACCACTTGGTTGCCTCCACGGGAATGGATTGTGTTCATATTATGTATAAAAGCCTCCATCGATTGGTGTACACGGCTTACCGTGCGGTTGATGGCATGTTGTATAACCCGTCTATCACCGCTTAATTCATCCAAGGTCTGTGTCAGGTAATCGTCGATAGGCTTATTATATAAGTGGGAGAAATCCTGCCCGTATAAATCCTCTAAGGTCTTTACTTCCTCGATAAAGCTATTACGTACGTAAGGTGCTAGGTAGAAATCGAACGCCGGTATCGCCTGTCCGCCATGCATCTCGTTTTGGGCGGTCTCTAGAGAGATACAGCCAAGGATACTAGCGGTTTCGATTCGTTTAGCCGGACGTGATTCGCCATGACCGGCGGAGAACCCGTATTTCAGGATACGATCCAACGGGTGTTGTACGCAGGTCAAGCTTTTAGTCGGATAATAATCTTTATCATGAATATGGAGATAGTTGTTTGATACGGCTTCCTTGACCTCCTCGCTCAATAAATAGTCATCGACAAACGGTTTGGTGGTCTCGCTGGAGAATTTCATCATCATGCCGGCGGGTGTGTCAGCGTTCATATTCGCGTTCTCACGGGTGATATCGTTGGATTTGATGTTGATAATCTCCAAGAACATATCCCGTGTTTTCGCCTTGCGGGCTACGCTTCGCTGATTCCGGTAAGCGATATATTTCTGCGCTACGTCTTTCCGGCTACTGGCCATCAATTCCAGTTCCACGGCATCTTGAATCGCCTCTACGGTCATTTGAGGTTCTCCCTTGAATGAGATATGGTCTGTGATCTGGCGAATCAGTTGCATATCTTCTCCCTTGTCTGTATGCAACATGGCTTTACGGATAGCGGTTACTATCTTCTCCTCGTTGAAGCCAACGATACGCCCGTCTCGTTTAACAACTGTCTGTATCATGATGTCGATTAATTTGTGATTGATTATGCGTGCAAAGGTATCTTATTACTCTATATGATTTTCTTTTTGGAAAACTTTTTGCTGATTAAATTATGTTAAGGTGTTAATTTGTAGTGTGTTGTAAAAAGTTTTGGAAAACTTTGTATCTTGTATGGTTTCTTTTGTTTTCCTTTTTGGTGATGTGATATGTTATAAGCTTCTCTTTGTAAAGCTTTTAAAGAACATAAGCCGGGATATATTTTTGTTTATATAAAATAATTCATACTTTTGCCCCCGTTTTGGTGATGACGTAAAACCATCCGGTTTCGTCATAAAGAGGGAATCCGGTGTGAATCCGGAGCAGTGCCCGCTACTGTAAGCCTTTGTAAAGTAGAAAACATTTCTCATACCACTGTCTGTGAAAGACGGGAAGGTCGTTTTCTACGAGGTAAGTCAGGAAACCTGCCAAGCGTTTTTATTGCTGTTTTTCTCGGGGTCAGGAAAGCGGAAATATACATAATAACAAATCGTTTATGAAAAGAAAGTGTTTGTGCGCGGCTTTAGCTGTAAGTTGTGCGATAAACGTATCGTTTGCGCAGGTACGTTTACAGGGTAAGGTCGTGGATGAAAGTAATGAACCAATTCCGGGAGCGAATATCCGTGTGTCGGAATCCTTGAATGGTACAACCACGGATGCCGGCGGAAAATTTGAGCTGAACCTTCCCGATGGCAATCATCGTATTCGTGTGACTTACCTTGGCTATGAGCAGGGCGTGTATCAAACGGATCACTCGGAAAAAGATGTCGTTATTAAGCTGAAAGAAAAGTATGTGAATATCGATCAAGTGGTGGTAACCGGTACCGGTTCGCATCGCCGCATGAGTAATTCACCTATTCCGGTGAAAGTGCTTACCGGAAAAGACTTGAAAGAGGCGAGCGTAACCAATTTCCAAGATGCGATGACCAAGTTGAATCCGAGTATCGTATTTATGGAAAACGGACAGGGTGCAACGATGAATATGAACGGATTGACGGAGAAATACGTGGTTATCTTGGAAAACGGTAAGCGTTTGGCCGGCGATGATACCTATTCACGTATCGATATGTCTAACGTAAAGCGGGTAGAGATCTTGAACGGGGCCGCTTCCGCTTTGTATGGTAGCGACGCGATCGCCGGCGTTATAAATATCATCACGGATGATTCCCGCAATAAGGTGAACGTGACGAACAATAGTCGTTATGGTAGCAAGAACCAATTCTTGCAGTCGGTCAATGCGGACGTGAATGTAGGGAAGTTCGGTTCATATACTTCTTATCAATATCAACGGGCCGATGGTTGGCAATTAAATCCCTATACGGAGAGTAAAGGCGAGTTGGTTCCTACCAATAAGCAAGCTTCCGAGGGATTCCACCGGAACGTGATCAACCAACGTTTCACGTACGACGCTACGGATCGTTTGTCTTTTTATGTGCGTGGTACTTTCTTCGGACGTTCCAGCGATCGTCCGATGCCGATGGATAAAGTGAATACGACCAACTATGATATGAGAAAAGAGACGTTCACTTATGGGGCGGGCGCTCAGTACATGATTAATAAGAACTCTTATTTGAACGCTGATTATCTGTCGGACAACCATAGTACCTATAAAGATTTCTTTGATGGAAAGAAAAGCGGAGAGAGCGATATGACAAAACGGATTCATTACCATAACTTGAATGTCAAGGGAATCTTTCGTTTGGGCAAGTATAATAAGCTTTCGGCTGGTGTGGAGTTCATTAAAGAATTACTGAGCAGTGAGACGGATAACATAACGGGTAAAAGTATGTACACGACCGCGCTTTATGCGCAAGACGAGATCAATATCAATGAGCATCTCCAAGCGTACGCAGGTTTGCGTTATATTTACCATGAGAATTTTAAGAGTTATGCGACTCCTAACGTAGCTTTGCTGTATAAGGTAGGCGGTTTTAATTTCCGCGGATCGTATGCGGCTGGTTTCCGTACACCCGAATTGAAAGAGTTGTATACGGAATCGGAGAAGAAAGCGTCCGGAGCGACTCGCCTTACGATCGGTAATCCGGATCTGGACCCGGAGAAGAGCGACAATTTCACGTTGAGCGCTGAATATACGATGCGGTATTTCTCTTTGTCCGTATCCGCTTTTATGAATAACGTACGTAGCATGATAAACTATAAGATATTGGATACGGCGGAACGGGATGCTTATAACGCCGCTCATGGTACGGACTATGATGAGATACAGATGCGTGCGAATATCGATAAAGCGAAGATCAAAGGCATTAACGTGACCTTCAATAGTTATCTGGGAGCGGGCTTTACCTTGAATGGAGGCTATAGTTTCATGGATGGAAAGAACGTATACGAGCATGAGCCTTTGGATAAGACTGTTAAGCATAGTGGTACGGTAGCGGCTATGTGGTCTCATACTTGGAATAAGTATAAGCTGAACGTGAATTTTAACGGACGCATCCAAGGGGAACGTTATTCTACTTCTTATGGATACGCGCCGAAATATTCCTTGTGGAACCTCAATACGAGCCATACGTTTAGAGCTGGCGATTTCTTGTTGGAACCGGGAGTCGGTATCGAGAACCTTTTTGATTATGTAGACGATCGCCCCTTTAATTACAATTATGCTACATTGACCCCGGGCCGTACCTATTACGTCAGCCTTCTGGTCCGTTTCAAGCAGTAAACATGTCACATGTCAACTATCAACTAATATAATAATGTATAGGGGATTTTTACGATCCATGTTTGTTTGTTCACTCCTGCTTGGGCTTGCCTGTTCGTTATGGGCGAAGCCCGGGCGGGAGTTTTACGCTTCCGATATCCGGGAGAGCATGGAAAAGGGAGATAAGTTAGCGATCTTGATGGTACATTTCGGGAGTGCTTACCCGGAAGCTCGTACCCAAGTACTCGATGTGATGAACAAGCGTGTCAAGGAGGCTTTCCCAGACGTGGAAGTCCGGCAGGCTTATAGCGCCCGTAGCGTAGTGAGTCGGTTGAGGGCGCAAGGTGTTTGGGTTCAGTTGCCGGCGGATGCTTTGGTTGAGTTGCGTGATCAAGGGTTTACCCATGTGATAATCCAACCGACTATCATTATAGAAGGTGTGGAGATGGAAGCGATCCGTAAAGAGGCGGAACAGCGGAAAGGTTTGTTTAAGGATTTGCGTGTAGGTAATCCCTTGTTATATGATGATACCGATTATGAGGCGGTGATGAAAGCGGTTTCCTCACCTTCCGGAGTGACTAAAAATGGGGCTAAGTTATTGGTGGCGCACGGAACTTATCATGCCAGTAACTCGGCTTATGCTAAATTGGGGTATATGTTCCAGACCAAAGGAATGAAAGATTATTATGCCGGAACCCGTGAGGGTTTCCCTACGATCGAGGATGTGGGTGAGCAAATACGCCAAGCCGGTCATAAGCGTGTGCAGTTGATTCCTTTTATGTTCGTATTGATTCGAGGTACGGAAAATACGGTTACAGATTTCTGGCAGAAAGGGCTACGTCAACAGGGTTTCGATGTGGATATTTATTTGAAACCTCTTGGTGAGAATCCGGCGATCCAGTCTTTATTTATCGATCACATTCGTTTTGCCATGAAATATAAACGAGCGACGATTTTTGATCGAAAGAAACTATATACGCACTGAATAATTGAAAATTGAGAATTGAAAATTAGTGAGTACTTACTGAACCAATTTTCAATTCTCAATTCTCAATTTTCAATTATTTATTGGTAGTCTTCTCCGGTTTCCCAAGCTTCCGCATCATTATATAATGCTTTTAGGTGTTTCACCCAGATCTGACGAACAGCGTCGTAATCGCCTAAGCCTATGATCTTACAATTCTCCAAGCTTCCGTTATGGCTTTCTTCCGTGTCGATCTTGAAGCCCATCTTCAAAAGTTTTAGTCTCCAGCAAGCGTCTGCGTTAGGAGCGGCGGCACTGAAATCATCACCATCCTCGATACCCCAAAGGTCGTTGTGCGCATGGTCTCCGGCGATAGACATGAACGGAGCTAAGGAGATCGTGATCTCTTCCGGTTTTAAGTTATGATCCTCGCAGTATTTGGTAAGTTTGGAATAGACACATTCCGGATTTGGTTCACCTTTTTCCGGCCAGAACAACATATCTCCGTAATCAACGGTACCTACGAATACATTTTTGTTAGCGGCTAAGGCTTGCATAGCCTCTTCTGTTTCCGTGTATTTCGTATTTGCGTTATAGTTTTTATCCGGGTTACCATGTCCCATTAATAAAAGGATGTTCTTGTTATCAGCCAATTTATCACTGTAGTGACTGTATAGGACTTTCGCTACGGCTTCCACATCCTCTTCGTCGTACACCAAACAAGGGCTTTTTACGACTTGAACACTCGGGAAAGACTCGATCATGAATTTCTTCTTCACGTCCGTATTCATCAAGCTTAGATATTCCTCACCCGGAATAATGTGTAAGGACTGTACCGCTACCTTCTTGTAACCGGCATTTCCTAGAGCTTGTAACCAAAGATCCGGTTGGTAACGTGCGATACCGGTCTCTGCCTCTACACGATTCACGCAAGTACGGGAGGTAAATGACAAGTAGATGTCCGCATCGGGAAATGCGTTCTGGAAATCGGCCAATGTTGCGTCGTAAGTCTTGATAGACTCTTTGAATGTGCTACCGAATGTACACAACAAGATCGCCGTGTCATGTTTCTTACTTGCCTTTACGACTTCTTCCGCCGGGTTTGCGGTATTGTCGTCGTCTCCATCATCACAGGAGGTAAAAACTGCGCTTGAGACAAATAGACTTGCCGCAAGCAAAAGGTACTTAAATCTGTTCATTGCTTTTAACTTTTAAGATTGTTTATAATTTGTGTTTATTCTGAAATTTCACGATAACGGAGGCATACCAAGTCCGCCCGGGAGAGGTGGTTCCACGATGGCGTCCGAACGGGGTGCGATCCACATAATCGAAAATATTATCGATACCGACATTGATATCTAGGTTCCATTTTTTCTTTTTCAATACGTTATGACGAGTATTCAATCGCCATAGCTGATAACTTTTTCCATCACCGTCCGTGATATAAAAGCGGGTAGATTGGTATCGGCCGAACAAGGTGACATCCAATTTGTACTTTTTCCACGCATGGTTCCATGCCAGTTTCCAATTGGCATTATGGAGCGAGGTTCCGTTGATCGGGGTGTAGAGCATATAATTCGGATCGGTTGGATCATCCGTGTATTGCGCTTTGGCATCCGTATAGCTATAGCCTCCACCGATAGCCAAGGAAGATAGGATTTGATAGGTGAGCGATATATCTCCTCCGAAAGAGCGGGCTTTGGATAAGTTCTTGTGTTGCATGCTGGCCTCGATCTCATCCAATCGGTCTTCGGCGCTTGTCGGGATCTCTGTCAGGGCGATCATGTTCTTGATACGGTTGTAGAATCCTGTTACCGTGATCTGTAGGTTCGACGCATGATATTCCACGCTTGCCGAATAGTAATTGGACTTTTGTGGTTTCAAGTCCTTATTACCATAATAATGTTTCCACGGGCCGCCGCCGATCTGCGTGATATAATCATCATGCAACTCCTTTAAGGTAGGAGCCTTAAATCCATTTGAGTATGTGGCTCGGATATTGAAGTCGCCTAGTTTGTACATGGCGGAGACTTTAGGGGTAAACGTAGCCCCGAACTCTTGGTGTACGACGAGGCGTCCACCTACCGTCACATTCAGCCGATCCGTCGGGTTCCACTCGTCTTGTACATAGGCGGAAGCCGTAAATACGGAGGCTTTCCCGTTCTCGATACGCCGGGGAGATTTCAAATGATCGTATTGATATTCGAGCCCGGCGCTTAGGATATTGTTTTCCCCGAGATGGAATACGCTTTTGGCTTGTCCTAGGAAACGTTGTTGAGAGGTTTCCAGAATATGTTCCCCCGGATAACGGGTAATACGTAAACCTGTTTCCGGATCAAAGAAGTTCGTGACATCTTTATGGTGATAATCATAGAAATAGCTATAGTTACCATAGGTTAGATCTACCGAAAGGAAGTTGAGCCCTCCCAATGCGTATTTAGCTCCTCCGGCCACATCGAAGTTCCGGTAGAATTGGTCATAGGTATAATACTTGAATGCGCCGTGCGGACGATAATTCCATTTCTGGTAAAAAGAGCCATCGGCCGAAAGGCTCAGCCGGTCGTTCACATTGTAGGTTAAGTTCTCCCTTAACGTAAAGTTTGTGGATCGGTTTACGGTTCGTGTCACGGTTCCATTCATTACCTCGTGATGGTCCCATTCTTGGGTCGTATTTCGCCAACCGTCCGTATGGTTCGTACTAAGTGAGGTGGTGGAATTCACTCTCTTATGCCCAAAGCCGATTTGTACGCTTTCCAATATATCTCCATACGATCCGACACGAGTCGTATTCGATACGCTCACTTTATCCCGGTTCTTTTTCGTGATAATATTGATAACACCGGCGATAGCGTCCGAGCCATACAGGGAAGAGGCGGCACCTTTTACGATCTCGATACGTTCGATATTGGCGGGGTTGATAATACTCAAGTCGTTTTGTCCGCCGGTATCTCCGTTGATCCGTTTGCCATTGATAAGGATCAGGATGTAATCGTTGCCTAATCCGTTCATCTGGATGCCACTACCCATGTCACTCGGATTAAAGGTGATGGAAGCGTTCAGCCCTTCCAGAATATCTTGCATACTACGTCCTTGGTAACTGTCAAGGGCTTTACCGGTGATTACCTCTGTTTGCACAGGGGCGTCTTTCAGATAGTGTTCGGTACCCGTACCGGTGACCACGACCTCGTTCAATAGCACGGAAAGTTCCTTCGGATCTTTCAATATGCTTTGTGCGCATACCGATTGTACGCACAGAGCTAGAATAGCGGATGCTAAAAGCCTCATATAGTGTTTTATTGGTTCACGAAATAAAACAGCAAGCCTTTATTGATAATGTCTCAAAAAATAAACTGAATTGTTTTTTGTATGACACGTGCTTTTATCCTGAAAGCTTGATGTTATTGTAAGACTTTAGCAGGTATTCTGGCTCTCCTCTGGTTAGAAACCTTCCCATTCCGACTTAGAAACAGTGGCTTTAGAACTTCTAACCAACTTTATGAGGATTACAGCTGCAGGAACAGCTCCGGATTCACACCGGATTCCCTCTCACCAAGCTATGTGATAGTTTGGTTACTAAAATCAGCGGCAAAGATATGAATGTTTTCTAATATTTAGAAAATATATATGAAAAAGTTTTTCTATAAATAACCGGTTGCCTTCTCATAAGGTACAAGGACCGTTTACATCTATATGTAACGCCGTTTACATCTAATGGTAAAGGTCGTTACATATAGATGTAAATGGTTTTACGTGTAGATGTAAAAGCTTTTACATCGTAAGGGAAATATCGGTAAATATAATTGATTGATAATCCGCAAGTAATACTATTTGTCAAATCTTACTTCAATCCTCTTGATTGATAGATTCTTTCCTTGGCCTCATTTATCTTCTGGAACTTCTCGTTGGCGGCCTTGCGGATGTCTTCTCCCAAGCTGGCTACTTTATCTGGATGATGTTTGACGGCCATCCGGCGATAGGCGGCGCGGACTTCCTCGTCCGTGGCGGTCGGTTCTATCTCTAACACTTTGTAGGCATCGTCCAAGGAGCTTCCTTTTAGGTTCAACATGGATTCAACTTCCCTTTCAGACATTCCCATCACTATGGCTACCTCTTTCAAGGCGTTGATCTCGGCGGTGCAAACATTACCGTCGCTCTTCGCGATCTCGGCGAGAAACGCCAGCAGTTGCAAACGTTCCTCGTAACTTAGATTGTATGCGATCTGGGTTCCGCATTCCCGGATGGTATTTTTGAATCCCATGTTGTTCTCTTGATCCATGCGTTTGGCTTGGTCGAAAAGCTTTAGCAATATCTCCTCACCTTGGCTTACGGCGATCTCCCCGAAGTTCCTCCGGAGGAACTGACGGACGTATTCCATCTCGCTATGCATGATCTTCCCGTCGGCACGGATGATATAGGATGCCATGACCAACATGGAGAAAAGGAAACTATTACGTTCCCCGGCGTATGGGTCTTTTCGTGTATATTCATCATCGTAATTGGTTCCGCCGCCGAAGGGCTGTCCCGTCATGTTTGCCCCTTCTTCAAAGAACGATCCTAATAGAATGCCGGCAAGAGCGCCTAGCGGTCCGAATGCCATAAACCCCAAGACACCACCTATCCATTTCCCGATACCCATTTTCTTCTTTGTTTTATTCGTTAGTTATCAATGGCGCGATATTCGTAAAAATTCGGGAGATATGCAAGTAATGTATCTTGAGTGTATCCGAATCGTTCCGGATAAAAAGAGGAAGGATTTGGAACATACATAAGAAAAATTTATATCTTTGCCCCCGAATCGGTTCCGCATATACCATTCGGGTATGTGGATTAAAAGGGAATCGGGTGTAAATCCCGGACAGTCCCGCTGCTGTGAAGCTCCGAAGAACATCTTGAAACAACACTATCGCCACTGGTTCTAGCGACCGGGAAGGCTTCAAGATGGGAGTCAGTCAGAAGACCTGCCATTCATTAAAGGCTGTTTTTGCTCGAGGGATTAGGAAAGCAGTACGAAAGGAATAAGAATCAATAGTTTATGATTTATGGAGAATTTATGTCCTCGTGGCGACATGATCCGTAAAGTGCTGGTCGCAAACCGGGGTGAGATCGCTATCCGTGTGATGCGCTCCTGTAAGGAAATGGGGATTCGTACCGTTGCCGTATATTCGGAGGCCGATCGTACCGCCCGGCATGTAATGTATGCGGATGAGGCAGCCTTGATAGGCCCGGCGGCTTCCAAGGAGAGTTATTTAAATATAGATAACTTGATCGCCGCCGCGAAACGGCATCATGTCGATGCCATACATCCCGGTTATGGTTTCTTGTCGGAGAACGCGGACTTCGCACGCCGTTGTAAGCAGGAAGGGTTGATATTTATCGGCCCGTCAGCGGAGACGATGGAAGCGATGGGAGATAAGATCGCCGCACGCAAACGCATGATCGCCGCAGGGGTTCCTGTGGTTCCCGGTACGGAGCAACCGTTGCGAAGCGCGGAAGAAGCGCTTCGGGTTTGCGAGGAAATAGGTTTCCCCGTTATGTTGAAAGCCTCTATGGGAGGTGGGGGAAAAGGGATGCGCCTGATACATGAGAAGGTTGAGGTTGTCGAGGCTTATCATACGGCTCGTTCGGAATCGTTGTCCTCTTTTGGGGATGATACGGTATATATAGAGAAATTCGTGGAAGAGCCGCATCATATAGAATTCCAGATCTTGGGAGATAACCATGGCAACGTCATTCATCTATTCGATCGGGAATGTTCGGTTCAACGCCGTAACCAGAAAATAGTAGAGGAAAGCCCGTCTCCATTCTTAACGGCGGACTTGCGTGAAGAAATGGGGAAAAAGGCCGTGGCCGCAGCGAAGGCGGCTCATTATTCCGGCGCGGGAACGATAGAGTTCCTTGTAGATAAGGACCGCCATTTTTATTTCTTGGAAATGAATACCCGGCTACAAGTAGAGCATCCTATCACGGAAGAAGTGGTAGGGGTGGATTTGGTGAAGGAACAAATCCGTATCGCCAATAATGAGGTTTTGCATCTTCGTCAAGAAGATCTTTTCCAACGAGGACATGCTATCGAGTGCCGGATCTGCGCGGAGGATACGGAAAATAATTTCATGCCTTCCCCGGGTATCATCCGGCAATTAACGGAACCGAATGGTATCGGAGTACGTATTGATAGCTATGTATATGAAGGGTATGAGATTCCGGTCTATTATGACCCGATGATCGGTAAATTAATCGTATGGGCAACGACACGTGCGTACGCAATCGAGCGTATGCGCCGGGTTCTATATGAATATAAGATCACGGGCCTGAAGACGAACCTCGGTTATTTGAAACGTATCATGCATAACCCTGATTTCGTGAAAGGGGAATATAATACATTATTCATCGCTAAGAATGCCCGGATGCTACAACGGTCTAACGGTAATAACGAGGAAATCGAGAATATCGCCATGATCGCCGCTTATATGGATTATTTGATGAATTTAGAGGAAAATACTTCTACCCAATTGGTGGATATACGTCCTATCAGCCGCTGGCGGGAGTTTGGTTTACAAAAAGGTGTCTTACGGATTTAACGGGTACGGGTGATGGAAATACATATCGGAAATCGGGTGGCCGACGTGACATTGGTCAGTAAAGAAGGGAATAAAGTCCGGCTTTCTATCGACGGGAAGCCGTATGACGTGGATATCGTGATGACGGAGAACGGCAGTTGTTCTGTCTTGCACGATGGGAACTCGTTTAATGCGGAGATCATCTCTGGAGAAGATCATCGGAGTTATGACGTGAATATGTTCTACCGTTCCTATCATGTGGATATCGTAGATACCCAAAAGAAATATTTGCGTATGCGTAAAAGTGCGGAAGAGAAGCAAGATGACAAGATTGTCGCTCCGATGCCGGGTAAAGTCGTGAAAATACCTGTGCGAAAAGGGGATCGCTTGGAGGCGGGTGATACCGTGGTCGTACTTGAGGCGATGAAGATGCAGAGTAATTATAAGGTAAGTTCGACGTGCGTGGTAAAAGATATATGGGTATCCGAAGGGGATTCTGTTGATAACAATCAAGTGCTTATGACTTTGGACTTATTAAAAAAAGAAGATGCATATGAATAACGAGCAATTATATAAAGATTTTGAGGCTCTGGATAAAGAAGCCTCGCTGGGAGGAGGATTGAACCGTATCGAGAAGCAACATGCTTCCGGTCGTATGACCGCCCGCGAACGAATCGAGATGCTGTTGGATAAAGGGACTTTCAACGAGTTGGATAAATTCGTGGTACACCGGTGTACAAATTTCGGGATGGATCAGCATAAGATTCCCGGCGATGGAATGGTAAGTGGTTATGGAAAGATAGATGGCCGCTTGGTATTTGTCTACGCTTATGATTTTACCGCATACGGTGGGACCTTGAGTGCCACGAATGCCGCTAAGATTGTGAAAGTACAACAATTAGCCTTAAAGAACGGAGCGCCGATCATTGCCTTAAATGACTCGGGGGGTGCCCGGATTCAAGAAGGGGTGAATAGCTTGGCTGGTTATGCTTCTATCTTTTACCAAAATACGATGGCCTCGGGAGTTGTTCCCCAGTTATCGGCCATTTTGGGACCGTGCGCGGGGGGAGCTTGTTATTCCCCGGCTTTGACCGATTTTATTTTTATGGTCAAAGAGCAAAGTCATATGTTTATCACGGGGCCGGATGTCGTAAAGGCGGTGACTCACGAGGTCGTTGACAAGGAAGAGCTGGGTGGAGCGCAGGTACATAGCGGAAAAAGCGGGGTCGCCCATTTTATGAGTGATACGGAAGAGGAGACTTTGATGAGTATCCGGGAGCTTCTGAGTTTCCTGCCTTCTAATAATATGGAAGATGCCCCGGTCGTAGCTTGTACGGACGATGCACGTCGGGTAGAGGAGTCGTTGCAGCATGTGATTCCGGAGGATCCGAATATTCCTTATGATATCAAGGACATTATAGAGCCGGTAGTGGATAATCATTACTTCTTCGAGGTTATGCCTCATTTCGCTCGCAATATTGTAGTGGGATTCGCTCGTTTGGGAGGCCGTACCGTAGGTATCGTAGGAAATCAACCTGCCTTTTTAGCGGGGGTATTGGATATCGACGCGTCGGATAAGGCCGCACGTTTCATCCGCTTCTGCGATTGCTTCAATATTCCATTGATCACGTTCGAGGATGTGCCGGGCTTCTTGCCGGGCTGTACGCAAGAACATGCGGGAATTATACGCCACGGGGCAAAAATTGTCTACGCTTATGCGGAGGCCACGGTTCCCAAGATCACGTTGATTACCCGGAAGGCTTACGGGGGAGCCTATATCGTAATGGCAAGTAAGCCTACCGGCGCCGATATAAACTTGGCATATCCGATGGCCGAGATCGCCGTGATGGGGGCCGAAGGCGCCGTGAATATATTATACCGGAAAGCCAGCGACGAGGAGAAGAAACAAGCCATCTGCGAATACACCGAGAAGTTCTCAAATCCTTACCGGGCAGCCGAGCAAGGATTTATAGATGAGGTCATACAACCTAGAGACACACGTTTTAAATTGATTCAGGCGTTGGAAATGGCGAAGAACAAGAGCCAGAGTAATCCGCCTAAAAAGCATGGGAATATTCCCTTATAATTGATTGGCTTGATATACGTAAAAAACAGGAAATATAAGAGTAAATGTTGTTAGAATGGATGCCAGATTAAACTGGGATACTAAATGTTCAATATGTGTATCTCTGCCGAAGTGATTCGCCAGAGGTACTTTTTTATCTTAAATTAATATACATGAATAGATATGGAATGGATTAATGAATTGTTATGGGGAGAAGGGGTAGGGCATTCTATCCTTTTGTTATCCGTTGTGATCGCTCTGGGGATCCAGCTTGGTAAACTGAAGCTATTCGGTATCTCTTTAGGGATTACCATGGTACTGTTTGTCGGGATCTTTCTCGGGCATTTCGGTTTTACGGCGAATCCGTCGGTCGTTCATTTTTTTAGGGAATTTGGTTTGATCTTATTTGTTTATTCGGTAGGTATGCAAGTAGGCCCCGGATTTTTCTCTTCGTTTCGAAAGGGAGGGATCACGTTGAATATGCTTGCTTGCGGTATTGTTTTTCTAGGGGTGATTACAGCCTTGGTTATACATTATATTACAGGTATTCCTATACCGACAATGGTGGGTATCTTATCCGGGGCTGTGACGAATACGCCGGGATTGGGTGCCGCTCAACAGGCTTATTCGGATATGACGGGGGGCCCGGATGAAACGATCGCTTTAGGATATGCGGTTGCCTATCCGTTAGGTGTGATCGGTATTATCTTGTCGATGATTTTTATCCGTTATGTTTTCCGTGTTTCTTTCGCGAAGGAGACGGAGCAATTGGAAGAAGAGACGGATATGGAAGCGGGAGGAGAGGCTATACCTATTTCTTTGGTGGTGAAGAATCCTGCGATTTTTGGTCGTAGCGTTAGTGAGCTATCTAAATTGTTGGAACACCGTGAATTTGTTATTTCCCGTATTTTACGTAACGATACGAATCGGATAGAGATCGTGGCGGGGAACACGATTTTGAATGCGGATGATAAAATTTTTGTTATTACCGCGGAACATGACGTGGAAGCGATAAAGACTTTTATCGGTCAAGAAATACAAATGGATCGTAAGCAATGGATTCCGGCGGAAAGCCAGTTTATCAGCCGGCGTATTTTGGTCACCCGGCCTGAAATCAACGGTAAGCGATTAGGGGCTTTGCAGTTACGCCGTTTACATGGAATTAACGTGACTCGGATCAATCGTGCGGGGCTGGAGTTGGTAGCTACTCCTAATCTGGTCTTGCAAATAGGCGACCGGGTGACAGTGGTCGGTAGTGAATTGGCGGTGGAGAAAGTTGCCGAGACGCTGGGTAATTCAATGAAACGCTTGAATGAACCCAATTTGGTGACTATATTCGTTGGTATAGTCTTGGGTATTATCGTGGGAAGCCTCCCTATTAGTTTTCCGGGCATACCTCAACCGGTGAAATTAGGATTAGCGGGAGGTCCGTTGATCGTTGCGATATTGATAAGCCGGTTCGGTTATCGTTATAAATTGGTTACTTATACCACGCAAAGTTCTAATTTGCTATTGAGGGAATTAGGAATCACGCTGTTCCTCGCTTGCGTGGGATTGAGTGCGGGTGAAGGTTTTGTCGATACGATAGTCAATAAGGATGGTGTAGCTTGGATCGGTTATGGTTTTATAATAACGTTATTGCCTCTACTGATTATCGGTTGTGTGGGAAGGTATTTTTATAAACTGAATTATTTTACGTTGATGGGATTGATCGCGGGAAGTACGACCGATCCTCCTGCGTTAGCCTATTCCAATATGACGGCAGGAAATGATGCGCCGGCGGTTGGATATGCGACGGTTTATCCGCTTACCATGTTTTTGCGTGTGTTGACCGCACAGTTAATGATATTATTCTTTTATACATAGAATAAATATTTTGTTGTTAGTAATGTTTAGAAAAGTGTAAACTCCCTAGCCTTCCGCCGAAGTGATTCGCCGGGGGGCTTTTTTGTTGCTAATCAAAAAGTAAACATGTATCTTTGCGGCCAATCAAGGTGTAGATGTTATCGATTCCGATAATAATCAGTAAAAGGGAATCCGGTGCGAGTCCGGAGCTGTACCCG
>OHHQ01000029.1_pt1 | contig 105936 bp, 74 predicted proteins | sample 1568051 | NCBI WGS metagenome assembly OHHQ01 (sample SAMEA3879567, study PRJEB24766) | human gut metagenome | biome: human-associated habitat; feature: feces | place: USA | collected 1985/1987
GCATCCGTGCGAGAATAGCCAGTATTGAAGTTCCGCAGCCCATATCCAGCAGCGACTTGCCGGTCAGTTCGCTATCCAACAATTCTCCGATAATCAGGCTTGTCGTTTCATGGTGTCCTGTTCCGAATGCCATCTGCGGATTGATCAGGATATCATATTCTGCCTTAGGCACGTCCTGATGAAATGTGCTATGAATCACACAACGGTCTCCGATCACAATCGGTTGGAAGAAATTTTTTTCCCATTCTTCGTTCCAGTCCTTGTCTTCGGCCTCGGCAAACGTATAAGAAATTTCCGTATCCGGCACAGGAAAATTTGCCAGCTCTGTTTTCAATGTCTCTTCGTTGTAAAGTGATTGCTGAATATAAGCGGTCAGTCCGCCTTCCCGTTCGACAAAACTCTCGAATCCGGCTTCGCCCAACACGGCAGCAAGCACATCATTCACCGTTTCGGTGCAAGGATGTGTATCAAAAGTGAACTCAAAGTACTTCATAGGTGTTTTTATTTGCAAAAGTACGATTTAAAGGGATAGAAACAAAGTAAACATTGTTTTTATCGGGTTGAGATTTGTTAAGTTAAAGAACAGGCTATTATGCAGTGAGCGCAGATAGTCCAATTGCCTCAAGAAGTAGTTCTTAGCGAGTCAGAACATATATACGATACTTCTCTGTACGTTCTGCCAATATTTGCGATATCAGGCAGCATTATTCTGGCCCATTTTACAACCTAGCGATTAATCGGCTGTATTAGATTAGAACGATAACAGAAGAAATGAATAAGGCGACTGAATAAGTCGTCTTTAACACTATAGCTTCCCATGTATGTGTGGCGCGTCCAATATGTCGTAATTTCTAATAATGGCAATAACTGGTTCAGAAAGAAATACTATCTTTGGTCATGTAGAAGCAAACTTTGTTATTTAACTGAAGTGTAAGTCTCTGGGTCGAAAGTCTCGGAGTTTTTTTGTGTATTTATTCCCCAAAGTGTGTGTTTATTCCCCAAACTTTTTTATTGTCTTGATCATAACTTGTTGTTTTATAGTTGATTTATACTCTTTGGACATTTTGGCATGCCCTTTGCTTTTTATTTAGCATAAAAGTTGTTTTAATTATTCACACCAAAAAAATTACGATTATGAAAAAGGTATTAGTAGCATTAGCAATGATTATGGGATTAGGAACATCAGTAGCGTTTGCCAGTGTATCGGGTGACACTTTAGCAGTAGAACAAACTCTGCAAACTCCTCAGGACGAATTTACACAAATAGCCGCAAAGGAACTTCCTGCTGCTGTTATCAATGCATTGGCCAAAGATTATGAAGGTGCTTCGATAAAGGAGGCTTTCGTTTCGGAAAGAGAAACCGGTAAGGTATATAAAGTGATTGTGACTGTAATCAAGGAAGATCAATCTACGGAAGATGTAACTGTTCTTTTGAATGAGAAAGGTGAGTTCTTGAATGCCGCTGAGGGGGCTGAGGTATTATGCGTCGCCGCCGCCGAGGACTTCGAGTTCGCCGACGTGGATCATTTGGGCAAGGTAATTCCGAATGCGACTTATAAGCAAAAACATATCGAGAGCGTCTTGAATCTGGATCTCGTGGACGTGGAGGCTATCAAGGCCGCTAACTTCCGTGTAGCTATCGATTGCGTGAACTCCGTGGGAGGTATCGTGATCCCTGATTTATTATATGCGTTGGGCGTAAAGGAAATCTTCAAGCTGCATTGCGCTCCTCATGGAAACTTCTCTCATAATCCGGAACCTATTCCGGAAAACTTGACAGAGATCTCCGATTTGATGGGACATGCGAAAGCGGATGTCGGTTTCGTAGTAGATCCGGACGTAGACCGTTTGGCGATTATCTGCGAGAATGGCGAGATGTTCAACGAGGAATACACCTTGGTCGCTGTCAGTGACTACGTATTAAGTCATACACCGGGTAATACGGTAAGTAACCTGAGCTCAAGCCGTGCGCTTCGCGACGTTACCCGTGCTCATGGCTGCGAATATAATGCCGCCGCTGTAGGCGAGGTAAATGTGGTTACCAAGATGAAGGCTACGAATGCCGTGATCGGTGGTGAGGGCAACGGTGGAGTGATCTATCCGGCCAGCCATTACGGACGCGACGCTTTGGTGGGTATCGCCTTGTTCCTGACTCATTTGGCAAAGAAGAAGATGAAGACGAGCGAGTTGAAGGCTTCTTATCCTCCGTATTTCATCTCCAAGCAAAAAGTCCAGTTAACGCCGGAGATCGACGTGGACGCTATCTTGGCGAAAGTAAAAGAGAAGTTCTCTCAATACGATATTACGGATATCGACGGAGTGAAGATCGATTTCCCGGATAAATGGGTTCATTTGCGTAAGAGCAATACGGAACCGATCATCCGTATCTACTCTGAGGCCCATACGATGGAGGAAGCCGAGGAATTAGGCGGTCAATTAATACAGATCATCAACGAGATGTGTAAATAACACCCTTTCGGGGCGTTTTAAAATATTGGGTTCAGTCTTCAGCCGAGGTAAGCTATTTATGCTCTGTTGATTTGACTGAACCCTTTTCTTTTGGATAATTCTCAGTTCGTGTAATGGATAAACTAATAAAGGTAATCTTATTTCTAATTGTCGGGATGGTTCAAGCCTTCGCATGGGGAGGGCTGAGAGGGGACACGTTGGCCAAGGAGCTGGATGAAGCTGTCTTGAATAGATCTTTTTATCTGCAGCAACGGGAGCAACGGATCACGCAGCTAAAGGACATGTTTCTCTTGAGCAAGATATCGTTGTGGCAGGAATATGAGATCAACCACCAATTATACGAGGAATTCAAGAAAATACAACAAGACTCGGCCATCTATTACATAAAGCGGAATATGGAAATAGCGTCATTTATGAAGGATACGGTACGCATCTATACTTCCCGCTTACGACTGGCTACGCTTTATGCTTTCTCCGGGATGTACCGTGAGTCGGAAAGTCTGTTGCGAAGCATAGACCGTGAATTGCTGTCTAAAGAGCAGAAACAGGATTTCTATGAGGCTTATTATTCGTTTTTCTCTTATTACAGCACGAACCTGGATTCTTTTGAATATAGGAAACAACTTGATTTATACAAGGATTCGTTATTGTCCGTCTTAGATACGGTCTCTTATCGGTATAAGATAAATCTGGCGCAGAAATATCTGGCTCACGGACAGGCGAGGTCTGCGGAGAAGGTGCTCATCCCTTTATTGGAGAAAGAGGAGCGGTATAACCCGAATTTCGCGATGATCACTTATCTGCTGGGAGATGTTTATGATATGGATGGGCGTACCGATCTCGCCCGAGACTATTATACCTTGTCGGTTATCGCCGATATCAAGAGGGCCTTCTTGGATAGTGGTTCTATCCAAAAGCTGGCGTTGAATTATTATGAAAGTGGTGATCTATCCAATGCCCTTAAATATGCGCAGCTAGCCATAGAAGGTGCCGTTACTTGCAATATACAGTTCCGCATGAATGAGATCTCTAAATTCTATCCTATCATTAATGCTTCCTATCAGACACGGGAAGCTCAAGGCAAAAGGCAATTGATGACTTATTTCTTGTCGATCAGCCTATTGACGCTCTTTCTGATCCTTTCTCTTGCCTATGTGTATAGGCAGATGCGGAAGATCTCAGCGATACGAGAAGAGCTGGTCAATACCAATGCCCGTTTGGTAAAGTTGAATGGAGAGATAAGCGAGACGAATGATTTATTGCAAGAGCGAAATATACAGCTATCGGAGTCAAACCATATCAAGGAGGAATACATCGCTCATTTCCTCGATCTCTGCTCCACCTATATTAATAAACTGGAGGATTACCAGAAATCGCTACAGAAGAAGGCGATGAATAAACAGTTGGACGAGTTATTCAAGATGCTCCGTTCGACCCGTATGGTGGAGAATGAGGTGGAAGCGCTTTATGTTAACTTCGATCGAATCTTTCTTGGATTATATCCTACGTTTGTCAAGGACTTCAACGCTTTGTTGCAGCCCGAGGAACGTATCGTTTTGAAATCGGAGGATCTGTTGAATAAGGAACTTCGTATATTCGCCTTGATGCGGTTGGGGGTTACGGACAGCGTAAGGATAGCCGCTTTTCTTCGTTGCTCGTTGAGTACGATCTATAACTACCGGACCAAGGTACGTAATAAGGCGTTAGTGCCTCGTGATGAGTTTGAAGGTTGGGTGATGAGGATCGGGATTAACCGGAATCCGTTATAATCAATCTACATTTTTTAGGATTGTGATCTTTATTAACTGATTTGTATTTAATAGGATAGCGGATCATACTGTCTACATTTTTATATCAATCTTCTTTTTGCTTCTTATTCCCGGATACATTTGCGGCATAACTTTTAAAAAGAGATGCCATGAAGATTAAATTAATGATTGCCGCCGTGATCGCCTGTCTGGTGTTCACGGGATTTACGAAAGAGAACCTGTCCGATACGATAGATCACAACGCATGGAAGACATCCGGTGTCGTGGTCATACAAAATGATGTCCTTACGTTGGCCGGTTCCAACGCCCGTGCTTTGTTGAACGATGGCAAAGGCTATACGAACTTCGAGTTAGATATGGAGGTACGTACCACGACCGGTGGCAAAGGCTATATTGGTATCCATACAGACGCTACGGATCGTAAAGGATACCGTATCGCCTTGAACAACGATCGGGAAGATCCGGTTTGGTGGCGGATGACGGGTAGCTTGGTGTCAGTCCGGAACCTGACGAAGAGTTTCGTGAAAGAGAACGAATGGTTCAAGATGAATATCCGGGTAGAAGGACGGCTTATCCGGGTGCGGATTAATGGTGAGACTGTCGTAGAATATATAGAGCCTTCCAAACCTTTCCGTTTGAAGGAGAACGCTAAAGCATTGTTATCCCAAGGTACTATCTCGCTGGTGGGTACGGGACGTGGAAATCTTCAGTTTAAAAATATCTCGTTAGAGGCGTTTAGCGCGGAAGGAATAGACATTCCCGCCCAATGGGCGAATGCCGTGGATGAGCAGACGGACGAGATCATTCGTCTGCACCAAGAGGACTTCCCCGTGCTTGATTATCATGTTCATTTAAAAGGTGGATTGACGAAAGATGTAGCTGCACGGCAGTCACGCCAGACGGGTGTTAATTATGGCCTGGCTATCAATTGTGGCATCGGCTTCTCGATCACGAACGATACGGAGTTGTATAATTATCTGGATACCATGCGTACCCAACCCTTTATCTTGGCTATGCAAGCGGAAGGACGTGAGTGGGTAACAACCTTTTCGGAGGCGGCCCGCAACAGCTTTGACTATGTGTTTACCGATGCCATGACGTTTCTGGATCATAAGGGGCGGCGTACGCACCTATGGGTAAACAAGGAAGTGATTATCGATGATGAGCAAGAATATATGGATATGATGTTGGACCGTATCTGTTCTGTCTTGGAAGAACCGGTCGATATGTACGTGAATTCCTGTTTCCTTCCCGACGCGATGAGTGACCGATATGATATGTTTTGGACAGAAGAGCGTATCGACCGTTTCGTGAATGCCTTGGCAAAAAGCGGAAAGGCTTTGGAGATAAACGAGCTTTATCATATTCCGAATAAAGCGATCATTCAGAAAGCGAAAGCCGCAGGTGTAAAGTTCACGTTCGGTTCCAACAATATCACGCCGGAGGTAGGAACGCTCGATTATTGTATCCGTATGAAAAAGGAATGCGGTTTGACAGCGCAAGATATGTATAAACCACACATTAATATATAAGATTAGTTTTAAGGTCTGAACAAACATTAGATTTAAGGTAGAGGTATTAGTGCTTTAGGCAAAGATTGTTAGGTTTCGAGGTAAGATATATATGGGGTTACAGCTATAATATAATAGGTCGATTACTATAGGACAAAACATTTTATTTACTATATATAAAGATATCATATATAGTTACATTCTACAAAGCAAAGCGTGAACTGTACAGACCACAGCATGGTTTGTATAATTTACGTCGTGGTCTGTACGGTTCACGCCGTAGTTTGTAGAATGTAACTGTATCTTACGAAGAATGAACAGGCTCTTGAATAACTATTCTAGCCGAAGTGTAGCGTTTTTATCTTATAGGAAAATAGCGGTGAATTCCTTTTCGAAATTCGGGGTGAATGCGCCTTTCCCCAGATTCTCTTTGATCTCCTCGATCGGCCAGAAACGTCCTCCGTCCAGTTCCTCGGGATCGGGGGTGATGGGGCCATCGTAAGTGGTCCGGAAGCTGTTTACCAATTCCTTCTCTATGGAAGACTCGAATATATAACGTTTGATGAAGACAGGCGTAAAATCAGTAATGCCCAATTCCTCACGAACCTCACGGCGCAGGGCCTCTTCCACGCTTTCTCCATAATCAATATGCCCACCTACGGCCGTGTCCCACTTTCCCGGTTGTATATCCTTGTTCATGGAACGTTTTTGGAGATATAGATCTCCATCCTTATTAAAGATATGTAAATGGATTACGGGATGTAGCAACTTACTTCCGCTATGACATTCCTTGCGAGTAGCCTTTCCGATCGTCTCACCCTCCTCGTTTACCAGAGGAAACCATTCTGTTCTCATATTTTAAATCGTTTATGTGGCGCGAAGATAAAGAATAAACAAGTTTGGTTCGCTGAAAATAATTACTACTTTTGCAAATAACTAATTGATAGGAGGATTAACTATGACAAAAGCGATGATGGCCTTGGAGGCCGAGAAAGCAGAACTGGCCCGTATGGTGTTGGATCTTGACGATATGGAGTTGGTAAAGAAAGCGAAAGCAGCCCTGAAGCGTATCACGACTCCCAAGGAAGACCCTTTCTTCACGAACCCGGCGAATCTTGAGCATTTCAGACGATCTGTGAAGCAAAGGGAGAATGGGGAAGTGGTAGAGTTGACACCGGAACTTCAGAAAGAGTTATTAGGCTTATGAATGGTTATGAACTAATTATTACTAAGGATGCGGAAAAAGATATCCGCTCCTTCGCTCGCTCCGGCGATAAGTCTAGTGCTCGTAAAGTGAATGATTTGTTGAATGAGCTTCGTGTGCATCCGTATACCGGAACCGGTAAGCCCGAACCATTAAAAGATAATTGGTCTGGCTATTGGTCCCGGAGGATCAATAAGAAAGATCGCTTGATCTATGCGGTGGAGGAAGACCGAGTCATCGTTACCGTTGTCCAAGCGAAAGAACATTATGACGATAAGTAATCAAGGCTTTAACTTACTGATAACTGCATTTAACTCCATATCTGTTAAATTATTGCCATAAGTAGCGTAATCCAAGCGGAACGTACATCCATTCTTGTATTCAGAGCAACCATAAGCGGTTTTGCCCCGGAGGATAGAGCCTTTGTGACAGATGGGGCAAATGGGCTTATCCGTTGATGGAAGCTCCAATTCAGGAGTAGCCTCTGCTTTCTCTTTCTTGGCACGAGGCTTACGAGGTTTCTTTTCCTTTTTCTCCTTGGGTTCGTCTTTGGAAGTTTCTTTAGCTGCTTTAGACGTATCCTCGATCGTGATCGTTCGCCGGGTTTGGTCGGAAAGGACGTTTATGACGACCTCGTTTACCATCTGCTTCAACTCATCAAGGAAAGTACGAGCCTCATACGTTCCCCGCTCGATCTGGCGAAGCTTTTTCTCCCAAAGACCCGTCAACTCCGCGCTTTTCAGCAGTTCCTCATGGATCGTGCCGATCAATTCCGCGCCGGTAGCGGTGGGATAAAGATTCTTGCGCTCTTTCCGTATATAATTACGCTTGAACAAGGTCTCGATGATCGCCGCACGGGTAGAAGGGCGGCCGATACCATTCTCCTTCAAGGCATCCCGCAGCTCGTCATTATCCACCAATTTACCGGCGGTTTCCATCGCCCGCAATAAAGTAGCTTCCGTATAGGGTTTCGGAGGCTGGGTCCAAGTCTCTTTCAAGATCGGTTTATGCGGGCCACTTTCTCCTTTCACGAAATCGGGCAATACGCCTTCTTCCTCGGTAGGTTCAGCCTCCGGATCTTTCTGCTCGGCTCCGAATACGACACGCCAACCCGGTTTGAGGATTTGCTTTCCGGTCACCTTGAATTCCACCTTATCCACTTGACCCAAGACCGTAGTGGTCGATATCTCGCAATCCGGATAAAAGGCGGCGATAAAACGACGGGCTACCAAATCGTACACCTTCCGTTCCGTATCCGTAAGATTGCGGGCGGGGACTCCGGTAGGGATGATAGCGTGGTGATCGGTAACCTTCGAGTTGTCGAACACCTTCTTGCTCTTCGGCAATTTCTGATTCATCAAAGGAGCGGTAAGTTCCGTATAATCCACCAGCCCTTTCAAGGTGTTGGGAACTTTCGGATAGATATCATCACTCAGGAAAGTCGTGTCCACACGTGGATAGGTTGTCACCTTCTTCTCATAGAGCGATTGGATCAGCTTTAGCGTATCGTCCGCCGTAAACGCGAATTTCTTATTACATTCCACCTGCAACGAGGTCAAGTCGAATAGGCGAGGGGCGAATTCCTTCCCTTTCTTCTCGGTGATACTGGTAACGGTGAAATCCTGTTCCTTTACCTTCTCCAGAAAAGCCTCGCCTTCCTCTTTCTTCGTGAACTTACCTTTCGTGGCGGAGAAAGTCGTATTCCTGTAAATGGTCTTTAACTCCCAATAGGGTTCCGGCTTAAAATGATCGATCTCGGCCTGCCGGTTTACGATCAAGGCGAGCGTCGGGGTTTGCACACGGCCGATAGATAATACCTGCCGATTCTGCCCGTAGCGCAAGGTATAAAGGCGGGTAGCGTTCATCCCCAGCAACCAGTCGCCGATGGCACGGGATAGCCCGGCCTCATACAGCTTATTGAATTCCGTCTGTTCTTTGAGTTTTTGGAAACCTTCCCGGATGGCCTCCTCCGTAAGCGAGGAGATCCAAAGGCGATAGACGGGGCATTTACAACCCGCCTTTTGCATGACCCAGCGTTGGATCAGCTCCCCCTCTTGGCCGGCATCACCGCAGTTGATGACCATCTCGGCATTTCGCATCAGGCTCTCGATCACCTTAAATTGTTGCTCATACGTAGGATTCTCGATCAGTTTGATACCGAACCGGGGTGGAATCATAGGTAGTGACCCCAGACTCCAGCGTTTCCAGTTCTCCGCATATTCATGCGGTTCTTTCAGGGTACACAAATGCCCGAATGTCCAAGTTACCTGATATCCGTTTCCTTCGATATACCCATTCATTCGTTGGGTTGCCCCTAATACTTCCGCGATTTCCCGGGCCACACTCGGCTTTTCGGCGATACAAACTTTCATCAATACATCATCCTTTCTTATAATGAACAGACAAAAATACATGATTATTTCTGAATGAGCAAAGATGTTTGTTATCGTGAGTTAATAAAGCCGCATGATGGAGTTGCTGATTTTGGTTCAATTTGTTTTTACCTTTGGGAATTTTGCATACATTTGAACCTATGTAATCGAAGTGGGAGAAAAGTCGAATGGCAGACATTGATTCAGAGAAAGAAAGAAGGCTTGTGGCGGACTTGCTAGAAGGGGACGAGTCGGCTTTTTGTGAATTATATGCCCTGTATAAGGACCACTTGATGTGGTTTTCCTTGAAATTCCTTAAATCCCGGGATATGGCGGAAGATGTTTTTCAGGATGCTTTCGCCTCTATTTGGCAGAATCGCCGTTTCTTGAACCCGAATGTACCTTTTGGTCCGTATGTATATACGATCGTGAAAAATCGGATCTTAAACCTGTTGGCGGGATTGGATCGTGAGTTGGAGTTGAGGGATAAGATACGGTCCGCCTCATTGGATAGCACGAACGAGACGGAGGATTCGGTATTGGATACGGATTTAAACGCATTGTTGGATAAGGCGCTTGAAACGTTGACCCCACAACAAAAAAGGGTTTTTGATATGAGCCGTAAAGATATGAAATCCCATAAGGAGATAGCCGACAGTTTGGGTATCTCGGTATATACGGTACAACAACATATCTCTACGGCCTTAAAAGTGATCCGGGCGTTTCTGGCTAAATATGCGGAGACTTATATGAAGTTACTGCTTTAAAAAGGCACTTCCCTTATTCATATTCCCGATAGGCACCAAAACGGGCTAAACGATCCTCGCCGAGTTGTTCCGGTACAGGTTGCGGGGAGAGGCCCAAGCCTTCGCTGATCTGTTCCCAAAGTCCCGTACGGGTATAGGTTTGATGGACTTTCTGGAAATGAGTGGATTGCAATAAATCCTTGGCCTCTTGATATTGTTTCTTATCAATCAGTAGCTGTACCTTTCGCTCGGCTACCCATTCGTCGGAGGATGCGTTTATCTTATCCAGCCATTTTTCCCGTTCCGGTAAAGCCTTGGTTCCAAACTTCTTTAATACTTTATCCCGCTCGATAACCAACTGGGGATGTAGGTTCAACCACGAGGTCTCGGGGATAGCGGCGTAAGCATCTCTCGCCTTTTCCCACGCTTGCCGACGGACATATAGCCTTGCCAATAAAGCTTTCGCCAGATCGATATCCGGAATGGATAGTTGCTCGATCGCCTCTTCTACGCGTTCTCTGCCAGCCAACCAAGTCCCATAGTGGAATTGCCAATAATCCCGTTCCGGCTGGGGAGATATTTGGATCGCCCAACGAAAAGCATCGTCCAGATCTTCCATGCCGGATGGAGCCCACTGCCCATCTTCCGGATAGGGAGCGGCGGGAAGCATGGACTTATTCTTATAGGCATCGGCTAAGGCGATCCAGATGGAAGATTCATTCTTCCGGGCCCAGTCGAATAGCGGGATGCGATCGATCGGGCGAAGCCTTTGCGCCGGAACCTTTAAGGAGTAGATATCCAAAGGACGATCTGTCGGTATCCAATATTCTACGTGATTCTTTTTCTCGCCGGGACGTAATTCGAGCTTGATAGATTGGTCGCTGATCGGGCCGCCTTGGATCTCTACGTAAGGTTGCCGGTCGGGGGTACTGAGCATGGACCATTCCTTATCGTCGGCTACGCCATAACTCCATAGCTTGATACCGGGCGTACAGGATTCGTCGGCGATATGATAGAGGCCGCTGCCCAAGGAGGGAGTGTAGGCTCCGAAAGCATTCACGTCTTTCGTCTTCCAGAAGTAGCCGGTCATCTCCTTGATATCCCGTTCACGATGGGTTCCTTCGGTTTTCCAGTCGATCGTGTCCAACGTGGAGGCATGGGATAATACGGTTCCGTTCGGGAAATCGTATTGGGTATCCGGTGCGCAAGGAAGGGCGGCGTTGGACCATGACATCCATGGATAGGCTTGCTTTCCCGGGTTATAGTAAACAACCCTTTGGGTAAGGCACTCGTCCTTATCTCCTAAGGAATATTCTACAGACCATTGCATACCGTAATGAGATTCCCGTTCTCCGCATGTTACATATGTGCGGTCTCCCGTATGATCGATCTGATAAAGCACCGGCTCATTTTGCGTGGGAGAGTGAGAGATCGGGAAACTGACCTCGATCCCCCCGGCCACGAAATAGAAGCGGGGTAATATCCGTGTGTATTTGATTACGTCCGGCCTGTACAAGACCTCCTTGCCGCTCTCCTTGTGAGTGAGGGATATTACTTTCCCGCAAAGATCGGGGCAGATGATAGCCTTGACTTTCTCGTTCTCTAGCGAGATCATCCGGTACCTTTTAGGCACCGGACGATTTGAGGTCTCGCTATAACTCATATAAGGATATACGCCATTCGGGTCTAGGGCGGTCGGCAACGGACCGGTGGGCGTCAATACATGCGTCAGCTGTATCTGGTCGAACTCCTCGCAAACAACACCTGTTGTCTGCGAGAAAGCTGTTCCTACGGCTACGCTTGCCATGAGTGATAGGATTAAACGATATGCTTTCATGTCTTTCCTGCTATATAAGCCCATTATTTCGCCAATAGATCGGACAGTTGACGGATGATGAGGTTACCTTTACGTACATCCGCCGAGATCTTGTTCTCGTCGAACTCTTTCTCTTTCGGGAAGATAGACAAATGTTGGTCTAGCTGCTTCAATAAGCCTTGAGCTTGGGCGTTACCCGATTGGGCGGTCAGTTCCCGTAAGATACGGACCTTCTCGAAATCCACGATACCTTCTCTCATCTTCTCGAAGCGGATGCAACTTTTGCCTCCCGGATATACCATATAGCAGTCGCCCGCCGCCCAAGAGCCATGACGTGCGTCACGATCGGCATCTTCCGGCCAAGCGTCGTAAGCCCAACGCAGGAAGCCGTCGTACCCGTACGCCATTACGTACCAACTGATCCAACGCCCCTCGATAGGAGGAGAGAACACGAAGTTGTTCGGGATCGGCGGGTTACAGCATACGTATACGGTGGACGTGTGTCCGGTGGCGGCTCGTGCCTTTTGCTCGGCGATGGTAGGTTCCTCTCCGTAAAGGAAAGAATAATCGTCTAGCAGTCCGTCCAATTCCTTATGCCAATTGCCGGCGTAAGTGATCTTCCAGCATGTATCATGGTTACGCACGACATTGATAGCCGCCAAGGTCTCTTCCATCGGATTCTCGTTGATTCCGATATAGGAGATGTCCAACCAGCTTTTAGCTTCCAGATGGAACTTGAAATCCGTGAGGAAGATATTCCACATCTTCTTGAACTCCTCCGAGCTTGGCGCCCAGTTGATATAAGAATAATCGCCCGTAGCCTCGTCCTTATAGCGGTGGCGGAATCCCCAAGGAATCGGGGTGTAGAGGGTGATCGCCTCGTCGATGCCACATTCCATCGCTAATTCTACGTACTCGTCGAAGATCTTGTAGTCGAAGGCCCATGTGCCGTCCGCTTTCTTGATCCACTCGATCATACCACCCTCGATCATATAGGAGTTATCGGACCAAGGAGAATGTACTCCATAAGTCGTGATGTAGGTACCGCCTGCGTCGGCATAATGCTTCAAATGCTGTTTGAGAAGCATCTTATGTTCTGGTGACCACGGTTCCACGTGATTGTACCATGCCACGGCCCATGGGTTCTGCCATAGGTCCAGACGATATTTCCAGTCTTTAGGGTAGGGGAGCAATTGGTTCTGCACCACGATCTCCAGATTCAAGAATTGAGGAGCCTTGCCTTTCGCCCGTACTTCCACCTTGCCTTTGTACGTACCGGGGGCGGTTCCTCTCGGCACATCCACCATCATCCATATCGGACGGGTGGTTTGGGAAGGGAGGTCGAAGCGGTCTAGCGTCTCGAAACGATCTGGCATCAAGAAGCCGGATTTGTAGGGAGATTCCCCGCAGATGGCTTTTTTCTCGGCATACGGATAATTGGACAATACGTAACGCACCAACTCGAAGGTAATCCGGTCTTTCGGGATGATGTTTCCCTCGGCGCTCCTCAAGTCCTGCGTAGAGACACGTACTTGTTCCAACGCTTCTGACGACCATACCAATATCTGGGCATTCGCTCTTTCCCCCCTCCAAACGGTCGTAGAGTAGGAAGATGATAAATCGTTGTCATGGTTTACGGGGACTTCCTTCCGGAAATAAAGCCGGTCGGTCGATCCGAAGGCGGAATGGATACCCGCCTGATTGCTCCAAGCGGGTTCATTCACGCAAAAATCAAATGTTAACTCCGGGTCATAGTGATGACTCCGTACAGGGACAAACGTGGAATCCATCTGCCCCGGATACACTTGGCCTAGACTGATATGAGAATAAATAAAAAAACTAGCTACCGCTAAAAAGTATTTCTTCATGCTATAAAAATTTAAGATAATTCATATTTAAATGGGATTCCCCTCCCAGATAGGTAGGCCCTCCCTTCTCGTATAGGTTGGGCCTACCCTCATATATATAGTCGCTTATTCTTGGAAAAACCCTTACCAACCCGGGTTCTGTTCCAAGGTTCCTTTCGACAATTGTACCTGTTGCAAAGGTATCGGTGACAGCCAATGCTTCGGTGTCTGGAACTTACGGGCGGACGCAGGTTGGGCGATGATAAAGCCTTCGCTATCCACCTGTATATCCTGCCCGATCACCAACTCCGGGAATTTCTGTTGATACTCCGTACCCACGAATTTCACGCCACGGATCGCAAGGGGAAGAACTGTTTCTGCCGTGCCCCAACGACGTAGGTCGTCTCGACGGTATCCTTCGAATGCCAGTTCCACGGTTCTCTCACGCCGGATCTCTTCCTGCATATTCAGTCCGTTCGTAGCTACAAACGCATTGGTCAAGCGAGGCATATTCGCCCGGTTTCGCAGGTCATTAATGGTCAGGTCTAATTGCTCGTCCGTGATCTGTCCGTTCTTCTCGTATAAAGCCTCGGCCAAGATTAATAGGACCTCTCCGTAACGGAATTCCTTGAAATCGTATTCCCCAATGAATTGTACGGCATCAAGCGTTTCATCCATAAACTTGCGGATCATGTATCCGGTCCGGGTGGAATTGTTTCCGATGAATCCCGGCTCTACGGTTGCCCATCCGCCCCCTTCCGAGAATATCTCGCTACCGGGTACGACAAACGTTTGCGCCATCCGGGAATCCCGGTTCTCAAATTCGCTTGTCTGGGTTTGGAATCCTTTGAACAACTTGGATTTATCGATAGGTAAACCATCGGTACAAAGGTATACGTCCGCAAGGTTCTTTGTCGGTACCATGGCACCTAATAATAGTTCCCGGGTCCAGTTATGAGTCGCTCTCAATTTGTAATACCGTCTAGCCAACAAGACTTCCTTGCTGTCGTCGCCTTCTAGGATATGAAGATATTTGTAACTGAGTTCTCCTTTCTCGCGATATAGTTCATACTCCTTGGAATCGACAATGGCTTGGGCCGCTTGGATAGCTAGGTCGAGGTATTTGCCTGCGTCTGCCATCCCGTGGTATTTTTGCCAAGTACCTTCGAATAAGGCTGCACGGGCCTTGAGAGCTAATGCCGCCCCTTGCGTGGTACGTCCTAATTCCTCAGCGGTCAGTCCGCTTTGCTTCGGAAGGAGAGGAATGGCCTTATCCAAGTCCTCGATAATAAAATCGATGATCTCCTGTTGGCTGGAACGAGGTGTGTAAAGTTCCTCCGAGGAGGTATTTAACGGGATGTCTATCTTAGGCACTCCTCCATAAGTTTTCACCAATTTCCAATAGTTGTAGGCACGGAAGAAATGCGCTTCTGCTTTCCAACGTCCGATCTCTTCGTCCGACAAACCGGATTCCTCCGCTTTCTTAAGCAAATAAGAGGTAGATTGGACAAATTTCCATGGGTTGTCCCAATCATCCGAGTTGACCGGGGCCAGATAGGAACCGTCGCTGACATCGTTCGTGCCGGAACCAAAGGCGATATCCGAGTTCATGTCTATATATTGGGAGACCTCTTGGAGCCCAAAATAGAAATCGTTGGCGGCCAATTCAAAGTCGGCCGGCTTTTGCCAGAATACAGCGTCCGACACTTGATCCATTGGCATTTTATCCAGCTCACAACTGAATAGTCCTAAGGTGGCGGATAACGTGATAATTATATTGAATCGTTTCATAATATTCGTTTTATTAAATAGAAAACCTTAGAAAGTTAAGTCGATACCAAATGAGTAGTAACGTTGGAACGGATAGTTGAAACCTCCGGTGTCAGACTCTGGGTCCCAACCGCCTTTTACCCCGTGTATCTCGAATAAGTCTTGTCCGCTTACATAAAAACGGGTCCGCTCGATACCGATCTTCTGCAATAAGCTTTTCGGCAGGGTATATCCGATCTGGATGTTCTTTAGGCGTACGTAAGCGGCGTTGATCTTTTGCATCGTAGACGCTTGGTAGTTCCAATGCCTGATATCGCCGTGGGTCAGACGAGGATAATATGCGTCTTGACGATCCTCATTCCAGGTTTGCCCGTAATAGAACTGAGGCGGATATCTCCACCAGTCGCTCCAAGGCATGGAGAACTCACCTTCACGGAACAAGGTGCGTTTAGCGACTCCTTGGAAGAATACGCTGATATCAAAGTTGTTCCACTTGGCACCCAAGTTTAATCCGAATGTATATCGGGGAGTGGTTGAGCCGACATACTTAGCGTCGCCGTCGTCCCCTTCCTTATCACCGTAAGTGGAGATTTTCCCATCGCCGTTCAGATCCTTGAATTTGGCATCGCCGATACCGATATTAGAGGGTACGCCTTCCAGCTTCTTGTAAGCGTCCAGATCCGCTTGGTCCTTGACTACGCCATCATATACATAGGCGAAATAGGAGTTGATGGGATATCCTTCTCTCGTCTTGTTCAAGCCTAGCTCATAAGTGTCCGAGCCTCCGTATTCCACGAGTTTGTTCTTAGCGTCGCTCAATTGGAATTGTGCGGAATATTCGACATTACCGATTTTGTCCGTCCAGTTTAAGGTAAGCTCGAAGCCATTCGTACGCAATTTGCCCGAGTTCGTATCCGGGGGAGTTGCCCCTAGCATACTGGGATAAGTTACGGGGATCAACATATTATTGTTCATCTTCACGAAGTAGTCGAAAGAGAATCCTAAGCGGGAGTCTAAGAAAGCGGCATCAATACCTGCGTTGATATTCTCCAAGATCTCCCATGTGCGATTTACGCCGGCTAAGACATCCAGCCCCATCGCTTGTGTTTGTGAACCGCTGCCGAAAGGATAGGTCAATTTAGTTCCCCAACCGTCGTCCCTGAATTTTAGCAACTGGATATAATCGTATAGACGAATACCTTCTTGATTACCTGTTTGTCCGTAAGAAGCTCTTAGTTTCAATTCGTTGAATACCTTAGAGCTCTTTAGGAATTCCTCTTGAGAGATACGCCAGCTAGCGGATACGCCGGGGAACATTCTCCAACGGTTACCCGGGGCGAAGCGGGAGGAACCATCGTAGCGGAAGTTTGTCTCCAAGATATACTTATTCTTGAAGCTGTATCCGATACGGGCGAAAGCCGAGCTTGTCGCCCAATGTTCAGCTTTGGCGTCGTTCTTCATATTTCCGGTGCCACCAAGGTTGAGTTCCCATAATTCGTCTGTGATGAAATTATCTCGGCGTGCCATGAACATACGGACCTCTTCTGCCTCATAAGCCATACCTAACATGGCATCTAAATGATGATCCAGTCCGAAGTTCTTATTATAATTCAAGTAAGCCGTATAATTTTGATAGATGGTTTCCTCGGTCGTACGATCTACAGCGGATTGTTCGGGACTACCTGCTCCCGTATAATAATTGATGTCACCGTCCCATGTATAGAGCGGGATGGCTTTCGCTATATCCTCGTTATTCTTGTTTTTGTAGTTTAAGCCCACTTGAGCGTTAAACACGAGTCCGTCCGTGATATCGGCGATCAATCTAAAGTTACCGTTCATCTCCCGGGTATTGAACGTGGCGGTCTCGCTTTCCTTGGCCAGCGCTATCGCGTTGCTCCAGCCTCCTTGCGTGAAGAACTCTCCGTTGGCGTTATAGATCGGGAAGTTCGGCATATCAAACATCGCCTCGCCGATCACCCAAGCGCCATTACTTCCTATGTCCGTACGTTTCTGGTTATCCAAAGATACCTTTGTCTCTAATTTTAGCCACTTTGCCAATCGATAATCATAATTCATACGCAGATTGTATTTGGTATTATTATCGTCTGCGTATTTTACCACGCCAAATTGTTTGCTGTAGCCGGCGGATAGGTAATAGTTAGACTTCTCGCCTCCACCGGAGATTGTTAGGTTATGGCGATGTTGTACGCCATTGGTCAGCAACTCGTCCATCCAGTCCGTGTTCGTGAAAAAGAGCTTCCAGCCGGGTTGGGTGGGATGGTCGATAGGGTTCGGATCGTTCGCTAAGATGCGATCCAGAAGCTCTTGGGTATAGAGTGGGGCGGCACCGTTGTGTATGTTCGCCTCGTTATCCATAATCGCCATCTCATAATTTGTCGGGGCTTTCATGATTCCGGTCATTTTCGTGATCGCCAAGTTCCCGTTGTAAGTAAGTTTCGGTGCTCCGCTCTTTCCTTTCTTAGTCGTGATTAATACAACACCTCCGGCGGCACGGGAACCATATATGGAGGCTGAGGCATCTTTCAATACCGATATAGCCTCGATATCCTGCGGGTTGATCATATTCATATCCCCGGGGATTCCGTCGACCAAGACTAGCGGGGTATTCCCTCCGTTCGTGGAGGAGGCGCCACGCACGTTCAAGTCGAATTCCTCGTTACCCGGTTGTCCGGATGTTCGCTGAACGACCATACCGGGAATTTCTCCTTGCAAGGCGGACAGGACATTTGTAACCGGCTTAGAGTCGATTACCTCGGAGGATATTTTCGAGATCGCTCCGGAAAGATTGCTTCGTTTCTGTGTTCCGTAACCGATCACGACTACCTCATCAAGCTTCTGGGTGTCTTCCTTTAGCTGGATATTGAGGGTTTTGTTGTTGCCTACGGCCACTTCTTCCGATAAATAGCCGATGTAGGATATGAGTAGGATCGATTTACCGTTCGCCTCGATGCTGTACTGACCGTTCAGGTCGGTAACCGTACCATTTGACGTACCTTTTACCACGACATTCGCTCCGATGATCGGTTCGCCCCGTTCATCTGTAATGATACCGGTCACTTTTCGGTCTTGCGTCACCGGAACGGAGGCGTTGCCCGCGTTTCCGAGACTGACGGCTATCGTGTTATTCTCCCGCTTAAAATAAAGATTGGCTTGCCGGGTGATCTCGTTCAATACGCTGTTGACGGGAGCGTTTTTGAACTTTAGGTTAACCTGTACGTTCCGGTTCGCTATGGCTTCTCCATAGAAAAATTTTAATCCTGTCTGCTTCGACAAATCATCAAAGACTTTCTGTATGGGTTGGTTTTTGACTTGAATTGTTATTCTTTCTTTCTGATTTTCTTGCGCTTGCAGAGGTTTAGGGGAGCCTAACGCTAAAAAAACTAAAATAATAGAACAACACATCCAATTATTCCTAGTAATAGTTGGAAAGTTCATAATTTTGTATGTTTAAAGGTTGTTTTTATACACTTTTAAAAACAGTCCGATTTATGTAATCTCCAAGGGGGTCCAATCCAAGGGTGTACATATCGGGAAAGATAAAGGGAGATCGAAGGTCAGAGGTCGGTTTCCCTTTTTTATGTGGCTATGCTTAGGTCGTATCTTTCATGGCAAATCGATTTTAAGGTTAATAACTCGTTTTGTATAACACGATCCGGTTTCCTTCCGTCCGGTATCGGATGCCGGTTGAATATTGAATCGCGTTCAGTACGGCTTCCAGACTTTTATTGTCGTGCTCGCCATAGATGTAATCGTCGAATACGACATTCGGATCGAGTACGATCTCTTGATTATACATCCGCTCCAAATCGTGTATAACGCTACTGATAGGTGTCCGGTTGAAATAAAGGCCACCTTGCAGCCAAGCCGTTACTTTTTGGGCGTCCTCGTTCTTTTTAAGAATCTCTCCATTTGTGTTATTCACGATTATCTGCTCGTTCGGTAATAGGCGCATTACGCTTTCGGGCATATCCACCTCAACTTTTCCGGTCCGAACGCTGACGGCCATCAACTCATCCTCTTGATAGGCTTTTACGTTGAAAGAGGTTCCGAGTACTTTTACGTCGGCTTGCCGGGTACGGACGATGAAGGGCTTGCCCTCGTCTCTCATGACATTGAAAAAAGCTTCTCCTTCCATTTCTACCAAACGGATGTCAGAGGTAAATTCCGCTGGGTATCGCATGACAGTACCGGCGTTTAGATGAACGATCGTGCCGTCGGGAAGGGTGACTTGCTTATGTTCGCCATGATTGACGCTTATTTCCGTTAGGAGATGGTCGCTGACGGATGTATGCTGCTCTGCTGAATGACTTAGGTATAGTTTCGCTCCGAATCCGATGGAAACGATAATCGCTATGCTCGCTGCGTACTTGATGAAAGTGGATAGGGAGATTCTTCTTTCTCTTTTACGTGTCTTATCCAACAGGTCTTGCGCCTCCTTCTTATAAAGCAGATGATTATGGGAATCGGATTGAGGTAAGTCTTGCGCCTCGTTCCAGACCCGGTCCATTTCGCTTTCTAATTCTGCTCGCTTCGTTATGGATGCGGCTAGCTTCCGCAAGGTCTCTATATCGTTCCGTGTATAGAGTCCATTTACATATCGGATTAATAAATCGCTTATATATTTGTTTTCTTCTTCCATTATTTCTCGTGCTATATTAATAGTACAAAGAAGTCCGGGAGAACTGGGATGTCATTAACTTTTATTAGTATATGATTTTATTATCTTCGCGAAACGATATGTGATGCTAAATGGAAGAGAGACAAATTATAAAGTCGTTGAAAGAAGGAGATAGGGAGGCTTTCTCGATGTTGTATAAACAATATTGGGAAAAGGTTTATCATTTCTGCGGGCTTTATTTGAATAATAGGGAAGTGGCCGAGGATGTGGTACAAGAGGTGTTTATCAAGGTCTGGGAGTCAAGGGAATTCATCCGGGAGGATGATAACTTCAAGGGACTTCTGTTTATCATCACCCGCAACTTGATCTTTAATCATCACCGGAAGAACGTGAACGAGGACTTTTATAAAATGACGGTCTTGTCCGTTATGGAGACCTCCTACGACCTAGAGGAAGAGATCACCGCCTATAACCTGGGGGAGTATATCGATCATTTGATAGAGGAATTGCCGGAAAGACGCCGGGTTATCTTTAATCTAAGCCGGAAGGAGCATAAAAGCTATAAAGAGATAGCCTTCCAACTCAATATTACCGAGAAGACCGTTGAGAACCAGATCAGCGAAGCCTTGAAGTTCTTGAAGAAAAATATCATGTTACTTATCTGGTTTATCTAGCGCTTTCCTAGGTCACGTATTTGTAGAGTCCGGAAGTGCCACTGCGTCTTAAGTTTTAGTTTTACTCGTCTTCTTTTTCAGGCAGCACATAAATCCGGTGTGTTCGATATCCTACGCTGGCTATTACGTTATCCTTGATAAATTGCTTGATATCCTCGCTCGCACGGTAGCGGGTACAATTGTTCAAGCCGGCGTAATCGGTGAGATTTATATATGAGTTTCTTTCTAGATAAGATAACATCTTAGCCTTCCTTCCCTCGATTCCCGTTTTGGGCAGATTTTCCCGTTTAACCAAGATGGGGGCGTTCTTTTTTACCATCTCCTTCAGTCGGGGAGAGCAGCGGAAGTTAACGCCGTGTATGCTAGCGCTTGATTTAGTATTTCCTTTCTGGTCCGTTACTTCTTTGCTTTTTACCGATGGCGAGAAATGTCCCAATCCTTCCAGTTCCACGCTGTACCCATAGGATAATTCCCTGCCGATATAGGAAGTAAGCGCCTCCAATACACCTTTTATGTCGGCGGAGGTGACGGATGAGCATTCGGAAATATACTCACATATATCGTTCATGCGTTTGGTATCTCTGGTGATGACTCGTGCGCAGGATGTTGGCCCGCGTTGTTCATTGCCCGGTGTATTATAAATACTGACTTGGATGCCACTTCTTGGTTTTCCCATGATTTTCTCGTTATTTAAATGGATAATGTATAGGATGCCTCGGAGATTTAACGTTTATCTCTTTGGCGTTTCTATTTGATGAAATCGGTTGCCGACGCCCTCGGCAATGCTGCTGACGCTGTCGGAAATATTGCTGACGGCGTCGGAAATACTGCCGACACCGTCGGCAACCAATTTCATTGAATACAAAGGACGGAAATATAAGGATGGAAAGCAAGGAAGATACTGATAAAATACAATTTCGTAAAGATAATTTTAAAGAGTACCTATAAGTAATGGACATTTAATTGTACTTGAGGCTTTAGGCATGATTATTTTTCAATCGTATTTGGGTATCTTATCTGAATTTGATTAACCTAAGCGAATTTTTTTATCTTCCAATAGGGGGGAGGGAGTCGTGGCGTGTATTTATAAATAGAACAAGAATAATAAACATGAGCGAAGATACGAGAACGATATTGAAGAAGTTGATGCGAGATGCTCTGGATGAGAAAGATCGGCAACGTTTGCTGTGTGACCCAAAAGTGGAAGAGCGTATGCGTTCCCAATGGGACGAGGCTGCGGATCGCGTGAATCCCGTGGTGGGGAATCGCATGTGGGAACGAATCATAGCCCGGACAATTGCGACAAACGGTGTCCGTAAACTCTGGGTCTATAAGATTACGGCGATAGCCGCCTCCATATTGCTACTTTTAGGTGTAGGAAGCGTAGTTTATTGGTCTCATACGAAAGAAGATCAATATATATATGTAATGGCCTCCGGTGTCCGTTGCATAGAGTCGGTTTCCTTATCGGACGGTACGACCGTGAGAATGGGGCCGAATAGCCAATTGATCTACCCAAAGAGTTTCGATGGCAAGACCCGTGATGTGGAATTAAAAGGGCAAGCCTTCTTCGACGTGGCGAAAGATCGGGAAAGACCATTTACCGTGCATACCAAGAACATGGATGTAACGGCCTTGGGCACGGCCTTCGAGGTTTTCAATTATGATTCCGAGAGCAAATTGGAGACGATCCTGTTAAACGGTAAGGTGAAGATTGGCTTGGGAGGTCCCAATGTGAAGAACAGGCGTGAGGTGATATTGAATCCGAACGAGATGTTGGTTTTCGACAAACAAGCGAATACCGTTAGAGTTAAGACGGTTAATGCCGAGGAGTATTCGGGTTGGCGTAACGGTGTCCTCAGTTTTGAGAACGAACGCTTGAGCATGATCCTTACCCGTCTGGAGCCTTGGTTCGGGCGGAAGATAAAATGCCCGAAGGAGATAGCGGAGAAATATCGGTTTACGTTTAAGGTACGGGATGAATCCTTGGAGCGAATCCTGTTTATGCTGAGCAATACGTCGCCCATTAAATACAGAGAGAAAGACAATGAATATGAACTATATATAAAGGGAGATAAATGAGTGTCTAACGTTAAATTCTAAAAGATATGCTTGTTAACAGTTCTTAAGTCTAATAAAAAAACAGGAGGACAAACTAGGTTTCTCCTCCTGAGCAAATGTTCTTGACGGCAGGCGTTAGGAGTTGAGAGGCCGACACACCTGCTAATTTATTCATCAGAAACATTACAAAGTTATGAAAAAAATCAGAAAAGTAAACCGAGTCATGAAGATAAGTGCGTTGTTATCCTTGGCTTTCGCATGCACTGTATCCGCTTCTACCTATGGACAGAATTATAAGCTTTCCATGAATAAACAGGATTGCAGTATATCGGAAGTGCTAAAAGAAATAGAGAAAAATAGTGAATACACGTTCTTCTTGAATGATAATCAAGTAAATGTAAATAGGAAAACGAGTGTAAAAGCAAATAATGCCTCGTTAGAGGAGGTCTTAGAGCAAGCCTTGAAAAATACGGGATACCAATATGAGATTGTAGACCGGCAGATTATAATTAAGTCAAAGAGTGTTTCAAGTGTCTCACATCCGAATGCCTTATTCCAGTCTTCGCCACGAAAGATTACCGGACAAGTAAAAGATGCGTTGGGAGAACCCATTATCGGGGCGAATGTTGTCGTTAAAGGAACTACGAACGGAACGATTACGGATATTGATGGAAACTTCAGTCTGGAAGTACCGGACAATGCGATCTTGGTAGTTTCTTATATCGGTTATACGGATCGTACGGTCGAGGTTGGTAATTCTTCGAAAGTAATGGTTAGCCTGTCCGAGGATACCCAGAAGTTGGATGAGGTTGTGGTCGTAGGTTACGGAACGCAGAAGAAAGTGAATTTAACGGGAGCGATCTCCTCTTTGGATGCCGAGACGTTAGAGAATCGCCCGATCACCAACTCGACCCAAGCGTTGCAAGGTACGCAAGGTGTTTACGTAAATCAAGCGGGTGCTCAGCCGGGAGCGGACGGGGCGACGATTCGTATTCGTGGTCAGGGAACCTTGAACGATAATAACCCATTGATTTTGGTGGATGGTATCGAGTTCCCGTTGGAAGCGGTAAATCCGAATGATATTGAGAGTATTTCCGTATTGAAAGATGCGGCTTCTTCCGCTATCTACGGTTCTCGTGCGGCGAATGGCGTTGTCTTGGTAAAGACAAAGGGGGGAAAGAAAGGTAAGTTTACCATCGATTATAATAATTATTTTGGCGTGCAGCAGGCTACCTATCTGCCGGATTTCGTATATGACCCGGTCGTATTTATGGAAATGAGAAACCAAGCGCAACGGAACGAAGGTAAACTAACGGTGGATTATTCTGATGCGTTAATCGAGGAGTACAAACAAGGTATGTTGACAGACCCGATTATGTATCCGCAGAATAATTGGTTGGATATCATGTATAATAATGCCTTTATCATGGAGCATAACATGCGTTTCTCCGGAGGTGATGATAAATATACGTATTCCGTATCTTTAGGTTATGGCGATCAAAATGGAGTATTGCGTGGTACGGACTCCAATAAATATACCTTAGCCGTGAATACGACTGCTCAGGTAAATAGCCGTTTGAAGATCGGCGCTAATATCAATGCGCATTATCAGATCTATAATGAGCCGGTGGCGGGTGTGGCAAACTTAGTGGAGATGACTTATAAAGCGCAGGCTTTCCACCCGACTTATACGGCCGATGGTCGCTATGCGGATACTTTTATCCGTACTCCTGGGCATAATATCTATCGCCATCCGTTGGCGTTGGCCGATGAGGGCGAGAACAAGCATAAGTCCTTGCGTATGTTGGCGAATTTGTCTGCGGAATATAAGCTTCCGTTTGATATCGTTTATAACTTGAATGTCGGTTTAAACAAATATGATTATCTGCAATCTCGTTTTGCGCCTGATGTATACGAATATCAGTTGAAGACCAATGAGGAGAAACGAGTGGTTTATGACGGTCAGAATACACGCCATGCCTATAAAGGTGATAAGAATAACTTGGCAGTTACGGTATTCAATACCTTATCTTGGGGCAAGAAGTTCAATGATGCCCATGACGTAAAAGTCTTGGCTGGCTATAGTTTTGAGAGTGATGATAAGACTGAATTTTCCGCTAAGGTAGAAGGTTTCTTAGGGAACGAGTTGCACGAATTAAACGCGGGTTCTAGTAATCCGAGTGTAGCGGGCACTTCCTCGAGATCAGTCTTGATGTCTTATTTTGGTAGGGTGAATTATGGTTATAAAGACCGTTATTTATTTGAGGGTAACTTTCGTTATGATGGTTCGTCCCGTTTTGCCAAAGGAAATCGTTGGGGTATTTTCCCTTCATTCTCTGCCGGATGGCGTTTGAGCGAGGAAGAATTTATGAAAGATATTCCTTGGATCTACAATCTGAAATTGAGAGCTTCTTGGGGACAATTGGGTAACGAGCGTATCGATTTGTTCCGTTACGTGGACCTGATGAACTTGAAGGTGATAAAAGATGATGGCTCGATCACGGATTATAACTATCCGTTGAATGGAGCGATGCAATCCGGTGCGGCTATTACCGCCTATAACGATCCGAACATTACATGGGAGACAACGACCATGACGAATGTCGGTATTGACGCTAGTTTATTAAACGGAAACTTGGATTTCTCTTTCGAGTTCTTTGATAAACGTACTTCCGACATCTTGCGTAAGGTTACTTTGCCGGATCAAGTAGGTGGTCTGGATGGGCCGATCCGTAATATCGGCGAGGTGAGTAATAAAGGTTTCGAGTTGAATATGGGGTATCGGAACAATATCGGGGACTTCCGTTACGAGGTAAATGGAAATATGACCTTTATCAAAAATAAGATCGTTAGCTTGAAGGGGCAAACAATCATTGATGGAATGTTTATCTTGGAAGAAGGAAAGCCTATCGATTCTTATTATATGCTTCATGCTATCGGTATTTTCCAATCTGAGGAGGAAATCAAGAATAGTCCGTATCAAACCGCGGCTACTAAACCGGGATATCTGAAGTTTGAGGATACGAATGGAGATGGGAAAATTACCGAAGATGACCGCCAGATACGTGGTGGTGTGATTCCTAAGATAACTTATGGATTCAATATCAACTTAGGATATAAGGATTGGGATCTGAGCGCTTTCTTCCAAGGTGTAACTGATGTCTATACATATGGAGACCGCATTGGTGCTACTCCTTTATGGTTTGGTTGTGGTTTGCCGGAACAATGGTTGACGGATGCTTGGACTCCCGAGCGGGGAACCAGCGCTACATTGCCTATCTTGACTACATATGAAGGATGCTTGAACGAGAATTTCCGTACAAATGATTTCTGGTTGAGAAACGCCTCTTATTTACGTTTGAAGAACTTGCAACTTTCTTATAACGTACCGGTCTCTTTCTTGAAAAGCGGTGTTGTTAAGAGATTGAAGGTCTTTGTCAATGCGCAAAACTTATTCACGTTCTCTCCGATGAAGGATTTTGATCCGGAGAAGAACTTGAAGGGAAGCAACTGGTATGCCTATCCGTCTGTACGGACTTATACGGCAGGTGTTAATGTCACATTTTAAATAATAAGGAATAATAATATGAGACGTAAAATATATAAGATGATATGTGTCGCTGTCGCTTGTATGAGTTTAACCGCTTGTGATAGCTGGTTGGATGTAGATCCTTCCGATCAATATTCCACGGAAACATTCTGGAAGACAAAAGAGCATGCGAGCGCCGGTATAATGGGATGTTACAACGCATTGAAACCTTGGCGTTCATTGCATACGATGGAATTCGATATGTTGACAGCGAATGCGATGCCTTATAACGAGGCGAATGGAACGCAAGCAATTGGAAAAGGTGAACATTTGTCTACTACGGCTTTAATCGGAAGCTTATGGAAGAACTGTTACGTTGGCATTGGCCGTACGAATACTTTCATCGCTAATGTCGGAGGTGTCGATATGGACGAGTCGGAGAAGGCGAAGATGGTGGGTGAAGCCAAGTTCTTACGAGCTTTCTATTATTTAAGTCTGGTCGATAAATTCGGAGGTGTGCCACTGATTATAGATGCTCCCAATGCGGATGAGCAAGCCGAATTACCTCGTAATTCCAAGGAAGAGGTAGTGAATCAGATTGTCAAGGATTTGGAGGAGGCCGCTGCCGTGCTACCGGACACCTATGCTAGCTCAGACTTGGGACGTGCGACAAAAGGTGCTGCGTTAGCGTTAAAAGCCCGTACTTTATTATATAATTCTCGTTGGGCGGAGGCGGCCCAAGCTGCTAAGCAGGTAATGGAGTCTGGCGTTTATCAATTATTCAATGATTATCGTCATTTCTTTAGCGAAGATAATAAATATAATTGTGAGGTAATCTTTGATATAGAAGCGAAATTGCCAGAGTATCCAACGGATTATGATCAGAATATCTGGCGCTTGAATCGTCCGGCTCCCTTGAAGGAACTGGTTGATACATATCTCTGTGTTGACGGGAAGACGATAGAAGAGTCACCACTTTATGATCCGACTCGTCCGTATGAGAACAGAGATCCCCGTTTATTGAAATCGATCGTTTGCATCGGTTATCCGTATTTAGGAAAGACGATCACAAAAGAAGATGTGGCAACTACGGGTTTCGGTGTGAAGAAATACACTTCTTATGAGGATGATGTAACGATTCCTTTAGTAGAACGTTCGGCTTTCAATTTCATTTTGATTCGTTATGCGGAAGTTCTGTTGACGTATGCCGAGGCGCAGAATGAGGCGAGTGGTCCTGATCAGTCAGTTTATGATGCCATCAACCAATTGCGTAGGCGTCCGGATATCAATATGCCGGAAGTACCAAAAGGTTTGACGAAAGATCAGATGCGTGAGGTAATCCGCCGTGAACGCCGTATCGAGTTGACCTTTGAAGGACTTTACTATTCGGATATCTTGCGTTGGAAAACTGCCGAGAAAGAGAATAATGGTATGATGCATAATTATGATGGAATAGAAGTCGTGAAACGTTCTTTTAATCCTAAACGAGATTATTTATGGCCGATCCCTTATAACCAAACAGTCTTGAATCCAAATTTGGAGCAAAATCCGAACTGGGATTAATTCTTGGGTAAATTAAAAACTGTTATCTTTGAAGTGCCAAACACAGGATGGCACTTCAAAGCCAATATTTCAATAAATAATATCATGAAGAATAAACTAATGTTACTGACGGCCGCCTCAGCTTTTTCAATGGCAGGCATAGCCGCTGATTACACGAATATCGTCCTAATCAATTTGGATGATGTGGGTTACGGAGATTTTTCTTTTAATGGAGCTTACGGATATACCACTCCGAATATCGATAAGATGGCGGCGGAAGGCGTTCGTTTTACGCACTTTTTGGTAGGACAGCCGATCAGTGGAGCCTCTCGTGCCGGCTTGTTGACCGGCTGCTATCCGAATCGTATCGGTTTTTCCGGCGCTCCGGGGCCTGATTCGAACTACGGTGTCCATCCAGAGGAGATGACGATCGCAGAGGTATTGAAACAGAAAGGATATAGTACCGCTATCTTCGGTAAATGGCATTTAGGTAGCCAAAAGGAGTTCCTCCCCTTGCAAAATGGCTTCGATGAATATTATGGGTTGCCGTATTCTAACGATATGTGGCCTTTCCATCCGCAACAAGGTGAGGTCTTTAATTTCCCGGATTTGCCGACTTATGACGGAAATGAGATTATCGGCTATAATACGGACCAAACACGGTTGACTACGGATTATACCACCCGTTCTGTTAATTTCATCAAGAAGAATAAGAATAAGCCTTTCTTCTTGTATCTGGCCCATAATATGCCCCATGTACCGTTGGCCGTTTCCGATAAATTCAAGGGAAAGAGCGAGCAGGGTTTATATGGCGACGTGATGATGGAGATCGACTGGAGTGTAGGTGAGATATTCAAGACATTGCGTGAGCTGGGCTTGGAAGATAATACGTTGGTGATCTTGACTTCCGATAATGGCCCTTGGACCAATTACGGGAATCATGCCGGTTCAGCCGGTGGGTTACGTGAGGCAAAGGCTACGACCTTTGATGGTGGTAACCGGGTTCCTTGTATCATGTACTGGAAAGGTAAGACGTTACCGGGCACGACTTGTAATAAGTTAGCTTCTAATATCGACCTTCTTCCTACGTTCGCCGAGATCGCGCAAGCTCCGCTTCCTCCTCGCAAGATTGACGGAGTAAGTATCTTGCCGTTGATCGAGGGTAAAAAAGACGCCAACCCACGTGAGTCTTTCGTCTATTACTATCGAAAGAATGACTTGGAGGCTGTTACGGATGGAATGTTCAAATTGGTATTCCCCCATAAATACGTTACTTATGGGGCTTATGAGCCGGGAAACGACGGCCAGCCGGGTAAGTTGACGAATCTGGAGATCATGAAGCCGGAGATGTACGACCTGCGCCGTGATCCGGGAGAGCGTTATAACGTGATTACCCAATATCCGGAGGAAGCCGCTAAATTGATGAAGATCGCGGATCAGAAACGCCATGAGTTAGGGGATGACTTGACTCGTATGAAGGGTACGGAACGTAGGGAACCGGGTTTAGTACAAGGGAAAAAACGTCATGACTTATGAAACAATCGATCATTAGTATCGGAATGACTGCCTGTTGCTTTTCGGGAAACGGGCAGTTTCTCTTTGCCGCCAATAAACCGGCGCAAGAGGAACGTCCCAATATCTTGTTTATCCTATCGGATGATCATACTTCCCAATCGTGGGGTATTTACGGGGGCGTGTTGGGGGAATATGCCCGCAACGAGAATATCCGTCGCTTGGCTGCGGAGGGTTGCGTATTGGATAATTGTTTTTGTACGAACTCGATCTCTTCTCCGAGTCGTGCGGCGATCTTGACCGGAGCCTATAGTCACGTGAACGGTGTCTACACGTTAAGTGATTCTTTTGATCCGGAGCAGGATAATATCGCCAAGCAAATGCGGGCGGGAGGCTATCAGACCGCTTTGGTCGGTAAATGGCATCTGAAAACGCAACCGCAAGGTTTCGACTTCTATTCCGTGTTTCATGACCAAGGCGAGTACCGGGACCCTACTTTTATAAATTGTACGGACCCTTGGCCGGGTGAGCGTAATTTCGGGGAGCGGGTACGAGGTTTCTCCACGGATATCGTGACGGATAAGGCGATCCGCTGGATGAAAGAGGCCGATAAGGACCGGCCTTTCATGATGTGTTGTCATTTTAAGGCTACACACGAACCTTGGGATTTTCCGGAACGGATGAGGCATTTGTATGACGGCGTTGTTTTCCCGGAACCGGAAAACTTATTTGATTGGGGGCCGGAGACGAATGGACGTACTTTCTCCGGACAGCCTTTGGAGGAATTGGCCCGTCGTTGGGACGTGGCATCGCAAGACCCTGATAAATGGTGGTGCCGGTATCCGGAGTTGCCTTTTACGACGAAGGGGATGCATCGATCTGCCGCCCGTAGCGCCGCTTACCAGAAATTGGTGCGCGACTATCTGCGTTGCGGGGCTACGATCGACGATAATATCGGGAAGTTATTGAAAGCGCTGGACGATATGGGAATCGCCGATAATACGATCGTGGTGTACGTATCCGACCAAGGTTATTTCTTAGGAGAGCATGGTTTCTTCGATAAGCGTATGATGTATGAGGAGTCTCTACGTATGCCTTTCGTGATCCGTTACCCGAAAGAGATCCCGGCGGGGACCCGCAATAAGGATATGATCTTGAACGTGGATTTTGCCTCTTTGCTGGCGGATTACGCAGGCGTGAAGACCCCGAAAGAATCGCAGGGCCATAGTTTTCGCGATAATCTGAAAGGAAATACCCCAAAGGATTGGCGTAAGGAGATGTATTATCGTTATTGGACCCAACATTCGAACCGTCCGGCCCATATGGGTATCCGTAATGAGCGGTATAAACTGATGTTTTTCTATGGCGACCGTCTGAATATGACTGGTTCGGAGGATAAGACCACGACACCAGCATGGGAGTTTTACGACCTTCAATCCGATCCTCGTGAGAATCACAACGCTTATAACGATCCCCAATACGCCAAGATCATCCGGCAAATGAAGGAGGAGATGCTGAAGCTGCGGAAAGATGTTAAGGATGAGGACACGAATACCCCTAAAATGAAGGAGATTATGGATACCTATTATTGGTAAAAAGAAAACGGAGGGAGACGTAGCGTGCTGCGTCGCCTATCCTTTGTAATAGAAGTCCACGCTAGCAACCGAGAGGGAGTGCGGTATGTTATAAAGCATGTGTTTCTAGAAAGAAGAAGGAATTTGTTCTTTTGTGAAAAAGAAGTCTTATGTTTGTGCACGATATGAAAAACAGGGTTTATATGGCCCCGTTATCAGTAAAAAACCAACCTTGACATGAATACAAACAGAGATAAGGCTGTCTCTTTTGGGCGGGACGGCGGAGATGTCCGCCGTCCCGTTTTTTTGTCAATGAGCCAGAGCCGTATGTGACATCCGTTCCAGCTTCGGGGGCGATGTCCCTGTTTGGAATTGGATTTTCTCTGAAATTTGCGGTATCACCCGCCGGGAGTTGGAAGCTAATTTCCGTCCGTAGCGCCCGAGGGCGTGCCGACGCGGTGGTAAAGACTCCCCAATACATCTATGTCTTTGAGTTCAAACTTGGTGGAACCGCAGAGGAAGCCTTGAAGCAGATAGACGATAAAGGTTACCTGATCCCTTACCAAAGTGACGGTCGTGAAGTCGTGAAAGTCGGCGTGGAATTCAGCGCCGAAGAGCGGAATATCGCCCGCTGGCTGTGTGAATAACGACAAGCTGCGTCTTTCCGGATACCTATTTCGTTAACTCATAAGCCTCTATCACGCACTCCAAGGCACAGGCATTTGCCGCCGCGCTTTCCTTGTGGAAGGGGCCGTACCAATAACAGCCGAAGCTCTTGGAGGTCGGGTCGTAATCTCTCGTGATGATGGATTCGGCGTTCTTCAAGATGAAATCCTTGTAGGCCGGTTTCTGGGTCAGGTCGTATAGGAAGGCTAAATGACGGATGAAGATACCCTTAAATTGGACCCCATCGTTGCTATCATCAATCTCGGGTTTCATTTCACGGAGAATACCCTCGTCAGTTACCAATTGTGTGGTGATGGTAGCGTCGGCGATCTTTTCCGCTAGTTCCAAATAAGATTTATCGTTGGTTTGGAGATACATCTCGGCTAAGACAGCGATGGCTACGCCTTGGTTATAGGTGTAGTGGGCATTTCGGTTGGGGGTACAATCGTCTTTGGTACCGTCCTCGATTTGGTAGATGTCCGTATTGATCATGCCAGTTCGCATATACCAATCCACGTTCTTCTTGAACCAGTCGAGGTATGCCGGATTCCGGGTCGCTTTATACAAGCGGATCGCCGTGAGCGAGAATAGGTTGTTGGCGATCGAGTTCTTGTAATGCAGCGGGTTCTTCTTCCAGAAAATGCCTCCTCCGCAAGCGTCGCTCCATCCGGTTGTCATATCATCGAATATGATCTCGGCCATATCCAGATATTTCTTCTCGCCCGTCAGCTTGAAGGACTCGATCCAAGCGAGGGCCCACCAACCCTCGTCGTCGTAGTAATCATTGATGAAGTTGTCGCAATAACGGGGAGTACCGGTAGAGTCCGTGCCCACTTGGTAATGACGGGCTTTCTCGTATACATCTTGGATGACAGGGAGAACGCCGGGATCTCCGGTCACGGCTCCATAACGGATCGTAGCGGTTAATACATTGGCCGAGTTCCACCATCCGGCGGTTTCCCAGATACCGGTCGTGTCGTTTCTCCAGCTTAGGGAGGTTTGTAAGCTTTCACGCATTTTATCCTCGAAAGGGGAGGGTTTGTCGCAAGATACCATGAAAAGGACAAGCAATAAGCTTGTCAAGAAGTGTTTGTACATACGTCTTTATTAAATATAAGATTAGATTAAGCCACAAAGATAAGCGATCTTTTTAGAACTTCCTTTAAACTTCGTACCTTTGTCTGGCGAGAATCTAAGATACGAATCTATAGTAATCATAAAGAAAAGACTAGAGTAAGATGAAAAAACGAATCTTGTTTATCTGTTGCGCAGTAGTCGCGTGTTGTTTGGGCGCTTGTATTCAGACCCCTCAGGAAGCGCCTCGGGAAGAGGGAAGTCTCCCGAAACATGTTATCCTGATCGGTTTCGATGGCTTGAGCGCCCATTGCTTGAATAACGGGGCGGATATGCCGACGTTCCGCAAGATGATGGCGGAAGGCGCCTCCACGTTGGAGAATCGTTCGATCTTGCCCTCGTCGAGCGCTTGTAATTGGGCCTCCATGTTTATGGGAGCGGGGCCGGAGTTGCACGGATATACCGAATGGGGGTCCCGGGTGCCGGAGCTTCCTTCGCGTGTGGTGAATAGCGACAACCGTTTCCCGAATATCTTCGGCCTATACCGGGATAAGGCTCCCGAGGCCGAGATCGGTTATATCTATGAGTGGGATGGCATGAACTATCTGGTGGATACCTTGGCCATGAGTTTCCGCCGGCACGCCCCGATGTCGGCCGAGAACCCGAACGGATGTACCCCGGTAGCCATTCAGTATATCAAGGAGAAGAAACCGAACCTTTGCGCGATCATATACGATCAGCCGGATGGGACGGGGCATGGCAAGGGCTGGAGCTCCCCGGAGTATTTCGCCATGGTGAACCATCTGGACAGTTGCTTGACGCAAGTGATGGACGCCGTTCGTGAGGCGGGTATCATGGATGAGACGGTGGTTATACTGACGGCCGACCACGGCGGTATCGAGACCGGCCACGGCGGTAAGACGATGAACGAGATGCAAACCCCGATCGTCTTCTACGGCAAGAACGTGAAGAAAGGCTTCAAGATCCCGGAGAGCACGATGGTATACGATATCGCCGGCACGATGGCTTACCTCTTGGACGTACCCCAGCCGCAGGTATGGATCGCCCGTCCGATATTATCAGCTTTCGAGGCTGAAGCCAGCGATTTATAACCTGCTATCAGTTGGTATGAAGGGGTGTCATATAGTGAATTATGACACCCCTTCATGTGTTCCGGCTTACCGCCCGGTAATTCCCACCTTCTGGGTTGTCCCATCCGAAAGCCTAACGATATAAAACCCTTCCGGCAGCCCATACACCCGGTTACTTCCGGCAGGAAGCGACCAGTAGCGGATAACCTTGCCCTCCATCGTCGAAATCAATACCTTCCGCGGAGTGGCCGTCTCGATATATAGGACGCCGGCGGAGGCGTAAACATGGCTCTTGCCATCGGATATCCGGTCGATGGAGACGGGGATACCCCCTATCGAAAGGACGATATCGTTGTAGACGCTGATGGTATAGCTACCGTCACGGTTCGGGTCGATAACCCGGTCGTTCGCTTTGACCACGGGGACGGACTGGCTGTAGGCCGGGTCCAGCTCGATGCGGAGCAGGAAGAAATCACCCTCGTCGTAGTAGTAAGTACCGGGGGCGGGGGTGAGGGTAGCGCCCTCCGTCTCGGGGATGATCACGGTGTAGGTCTCACGGGCGTAGAGGCTGAAGGAGCCTTCGGTCGTATGACCTACGTTGTCGGTCACCTTGTAGGAGTGGGGACCTTCGCTGCCGTAGCCGTCGTAGCGTCCGGAGGCGGTGAGCTGCACGGGCGTGTTGTCGATGAGGACGGAGGCGATGCCGCTACCCGTGCCATCGGTGGCGGTGAGGGTATAACTCTGGTACGAGGTGGTGACGGAGGCGACGGGGGCGGTGAGGTCGATGAACACGGATGGCTCCGTATGCCCGTACTCTTGGTTGTAAGGAGCGTCTCGCCGCAGGAGGTAGCTCACGGCGTACTTGCCCTCCTGCCCGAAGGTGAAGGAGGCGGCGAAGGCTTCGCCGGAGGCTCTTAGCGCTGAGCTAAGAGCCTTTGTGTTTATACCCATCGCTACGGGAGCCTCTACCGCCTTGGTGGTAGTCGTGGTTGTTGCCGAGGTCGCCTCTTTCAGCTTGATGGTGAAGCCGGCGGGGGCGGTGAAGGTGACAGGACCGGCGTACCAGTCGCCGGACTTCGTGCCCGTGGGCTGGCTCCCGATTTCGGATGCCGGCAGGTCAGTATAGGCGCAGGCAACGCCCGTTTGGAGCGTCAGCTTATAATTGGCGGCGAGGAAGGCGCCATTATCTTGCGGGGTGAGGGTTCCCAGCGTAATGATGCCTGTGCCCGTGCCCGTACCCGGGTCTACACCGAGTTGTCCGCTAAAGGCAGGCTCCTCGTTAGCGAGGTTGTTTCGGGAAGTAAATGTTGGGCCTTCTCCTTTATAGATGATCTGATCGGGGAGGGGGGTGACGATCAGTTCCCGCTGGTCGATGGATACCGGTATGTCCTTGAGCACCGCTTCCTCGCAATCCTTGCTGCTGATCTTGATGCCGATAGTGGCGGCGGCTGTGGTAACCTTGTCGGGCGTGCCGGCTAATCGCCAGCCCGAGTTATCGCTTTGTATCTCCATCCCATAGTGCTCGGCGTTCGGGTCTGCGTCTGCGAACTCGTAGGTCAGCCCGTTTTTATAAGAGTCGTCGGCTATAAGCTGGTCGAGGCCATAGTCGAGCAGGCCGCCGTAGGTTCCCATCAGGGAAGGCACGCTGGCTATGGTCCTGATCTCGTTCTTCTTCCAGTGGGCATAGAGCTTGGTAGGGGCCGTGACGGTTAGTTCGGTTACTTCCGTTCCACCGCTCGGCTGGTCGAACCAGCCTTCAAGCGTGTATTTCTCCCGTGTCCTCGTTTCGGAAGAGACAGTGGCTTGGGTTTTTTCGATTACGTAGGTTGTCGTATACTCCGGGCTGGCTCCCGTATAGTTGCTGTAGAACATGATGCCATGCTGTAGGGGATTACCCGTTATAGTACCTATAATTGTCCCGTCATTATGGATCGTCCCGTCGTTTCGCAGTGTGACATTCTGTGGTATCGTGAGGGTGGTACCTTCTGTGACGGTCAGTGTCGCGGCATCCGGTATCGTGGCATCACGGGTGATTTCGAGGGGTTGTGTTCCCGCGGGGTAGACAGTGCCTTCATTGTTCTCGAAGATAACGCCTTGCCAATCCGGCTTGTTTCCCTGGTGTCCGATGCCGTCGGTGATGATAAAGGCATTGCCCGTGGCATTGAAGGTCAGGCCTTCGCCATCGATACCCTTGCTTCCCTTGCTTCCCATGGCGGTAACGTTTCCCCCGTTAATCTCGACCGTGCCTCCTTTACAACTTAACCCGGTCCCGATCCCGGGATATCCGTTCGTTCCCTGGGCCTTTACGACTCCTCCGGTGATGTTGACTGTCCCTCCGGAGACAGAATATTCAGTTGAAGTCAGCCCTCCATTACCTATGCCAATCACTGACTCGTCCTCTTTATCCCCTGTGGCCGTGACATACCCTCCTTCGATAGTGACGGTTCCCCCACCGGTATAGAAACTGCTTCCGATAGCGGCCGAGAGATTTCCTCCCCTAGCGTTTATGGTTCCACTCTGGATGATAATATTTCCATGGTAACTATCTTCGGCATAATACCTTGACCCTATGGCGGCTGCGTTCTTTCCGCCCGTGGCGTTTAGGATGCCGTTTCCATCGCCAGAGTCCTTTATCACCAAACTGCCTCCTCCGGGCAAGTTGCCTTTACTGTTGGACGGCACTAAGATGGCTGGGCCATTTATACTAGCCTTCAGATTGTTTTCTCCACGTAGACATAGGGTTAATCGATAATTGAAATCAATGGCGACTATGGGGGAACAAAAACCTATTGCGGTATTGATTATGATTGTCACGTTATCTAAGACAATCGTGATATCTTTGTCTACACTTTCATCTATACCGATGACGCTATAATGTCCACCAATTACTGTGTTATTCTTAACATCGGAGTCATCGTACGTGCCTGTAAAGATGAATGTATCTATTGAGCTTGTGAGTTTGCTTTTATCAATTTTATAACCGTTGGGGCAATTCCCCAGATCCACCTTCGTGCAATTCTGCCCTTTTGCCGTAAACAGCGTAAGGAGGAGTAATAGGATTATTAGCGAGTATTTGTTTGTCATGACGTAAATGGTTTATTGGATGGATATTCAGATATATTAGAATGTTACACTCCCTCTGCCCCCTGTTGAGAGAGGAAAGCTACTATCAGATGGCATCCCTTCCTCTCTTAAGAGGGGGCAGGGGGGGGAGAACTAGTCTCCTCTTAGCCCGGTCGTCTCGCCTTAGAAGGCGATGTCGGGATTCCGCAGGGTTCCCGTGATGCGTGGTTTACCGGTATAGTCACCTTGTTTCTCCGTGAGTGCGTTTTCGTATAGGTCAACGTTTAGAATAAGTTGTTCTTCCATGATACTTGTTTTTTGTTAGTACAAATATAAGGGGGGAAACGGGAGGCCCGGATGACAATCCATCCAAATCTATTGGGGCAAATCGTAATTAGGGAGGATTATTGGCAGGACAAATCGTAATTTGGTCGCAAAAAGGTACAAATGTTGTTTTTCCGTTGCGATGGTGATACAAATCCGAAAAAAAGCTTTATCTTAGGCAGCATGGATAACACGGCTACTTATAGAATCGCCCTGACGGTGTTGTTTCCCGTTTACTCCGCCCTGTCGTGCGGGTTGATGGTGTGGCTCTCGTACCGGGATTGCCATACGATAGAGGAGTTGGGGTTGAAGCGGATCTTACTGCTGTATCTCTCGATCTCGGGGATGGGGTGGCTGGTGACGTTCTGCTACCAGTTTTATCCCGTGGCGTTCGTGTATCTGAATGTGGTGTGCCTGATTTGCTATGTCTTGCCCTCTCTCTTTTTCTACCGGATTATCCGTTACCTGACGCGTACGGGGCTTGAGGAGCGTTTCCCGCGCTGGCATTACCTCCTGCCGGGGGCGCTGGCCGCGGCGATGCTAGTGTGGTCGGCGTTCGTGCCTTTCGGTGTACAGGAGGAGATCGTGCGGGGGAGGGCTGAGGTGGTCCCGGCGGGGTACGAGGCGTATACGTGGTTCTTCACGCTCAAGCCCCTGCTGCGGGTAGTGTTCGGGATCGCGTATTATGTGCTGACCTTGGCGCTGCTGGTGTCTTATTATAGGAAGACGTGGGGACGGGATATGCCGGTGCGGAAGCCGGCGGGCTGGGTGGTTTTTCTGGTCGGGATCTCGGTGGCTTCGTTGCTGTCGTCGGTGTTGCCTACGTTTATGCCTCGGGGCCGGCTGCTTTACTCGCTGTGGACGGCTGTCATATCGTGCGGCATGGCCCTCCAGCACATGCTACTCTCGTACCATATCATCAGGCGTGAGTACCGCCTCTATACCGTGCCGCCCGCCCCGTCGAAAGCCGGGAGGGGGACGGCGGATGATCCGAACCGCCGACGGACGTACAACGGCACGCTGGACCGGAACCGTTTCGAGCGTTTTCTCTCCGAGCATAAGCCTTATCTGACGCCGGGCTACAAGATGACGGATTTGGTGGAGGCGCTGGACGTGAACCGCACGGTGGTTTCCTCGTTTATTAATCATACATATGGCGTAAATTTCAACCGCTATCTCAACCAGTGCCGTCTGCGTGAGCTGGAGCGCCTGCGCTCGCATCCGGCCAATCGGGGCCGGAGCGTCAGCTCGCTTATCGGGCTGGCGGGGTTCGGCGATTTCCGCTCCTATACCCGTGCCGTGGCCGCCGAGCGGGAGGCTGCCGTGCCACGAAAGGAGACCGGCCCGCGAAAGGTCGCCGACACGGGGAAGGCTCCTGAGAAGGAAGGAGGTGAGGGATGATGAATATGCGTCTTTGGGAGGCGTTGGCCTTCACGTTGCCGGTCGTCGGGGCGTTGGTGTGCATGCTGATGATGCTTATGGACGTGTTCCGGTACAAGCGGGACGGGGCGGACAGGCGGTTGCGGTTGCTGCTGGCGCTGACCTATCTGGCGACATCGCTAGGTTGGATCGGGATGGTGCTTTTCTCTATCTCGTCCCGGGCTTTCGAGCAGTATCATATCGTATTCCAGCTGACGCTGATGATGGATCAGGTGATGTTCTTCTGGGTGGTCTCCATAATAACGGGAACCGGGGAGCGATGGGAGTTCAACTTCCTGCACTTGGTGGTACCGGTAGCGTTTACGGCCATCTCGTTCGTGGGCGACTTGGTGCTTCCCGCCGGGAAACTGGGGACTGTCAGGCCCGAGGATGCCGAGGCGTGGTTTAGGGCGATCTATCTGTTGACCACACTCATATTCGTTATCTACAATACGCTTTACCCCTTGCTCAACCTCCTAAGCATACGGCGCTACAGGCGGTTCATCGTGAACTATTCGTCAGAGGTGCAGCGTATCTCGCTGGATTGGCTGACGGTGATGCAGGTCTTGATCCTGATTACCGTACCGGTTCCGCTGGCAGGTCTGTTGCTCGATATACAGACTTTCTCCACGTCCTATCTCATATGGCTCGGGGCGTTGCCCACCTTCGTTTTTTACGTGATGCTCTGCTATAACCTGCTCGACGATAACTATCTCATCATCCAGCCGGAGCCGTTCGGTGAAGATATAATGCCCGCTAGGTCGGCTACCATCGACCGCAAACGCTTCGAGCGTTACCTGCGTGACAAGAAGCCCTACCTGAACCCCAACCTGCGTATCACCGACCTCGCCGCCGGCTTGAACACGAACCGCAGCTATCTCTCCGCCTTCATCAACCGTGAGTACGGCATGAACTTCTGCCGCCTGATCAACCGCTGCCGTCTGGATGCCCTTCACCGCCTCCGCCTCTCCCCCGAGTACGCCGGCAAGACGAACATGGAACTGGTGCTGATCGCCGGCTTTAGCGGCTACCGCAATTACCTGCGGGTGAAGAGGGAGGAGGATAGGTTGTCGGAGTTGAAGATATTTGAGTGATAAAATGCTTCCCTTTTTCGTTAATTCATGTGGGGAATGAGGCCTCTCGGTGATCCTCGAGGAAGTTAAAGAGTGGCGATCGAGGAACTATATTTGTTTAGATCTTGTTATATAATCAGAATATTGACTAAAACGATCTAAACAAATTTGGTATGATACGTAAATTATTGATTCGTGATTTGACTCTTCGCGATGGTCAGCAATCGGCATTCGCTACAAGAATGTCTCAAGCGCAAATAGACCGTGTGCTTCCTTACTACAAAGACGCGGGCTTTTACGCCATGGAAGTATGGGGTGGGGCGGTTCCCGATTCCGTGATGCGTTATTTAGGTGAGAATCCGTGGGATCGTTTAGAGATTATCAAAGAGAAAATAGGGAGTACCTCAAAGCTATCCGCTCTTTCCCGTGGGCGTAATTTATTCGGTTATAATCCTTATCCCGACGAGATTATAGAAGGCTTTTGCCGGAACTCGATTCGTTCCGGTATCGATATCATGCGTATTTTCGATGCTTTGAACGACGTGGATAACGTGAGATCCACGATCCGTTATGTGAAGAAATTCGGGGGAAAGGCCGACTGTGCCATCTGTTATACGATAGATCCGCACCATTCCCCGGTAGAACGTATAAAAGCCGCCTTGCATGGACGGCCCTTGCATAAGCCTGTTTTTACGAATGAGTATTTTTTGAACAAGGCCCTTCAACTGGAGTCGCTGGGCGCTGATATAATCACCTTGAAGGATATGAGTGGTTTGATACCTCCGGCTCGTACGGCGGAATTGGTACGATTGTTCAAGAAGAGTCTGAAGGTACCGGTGGATTTCCATACGCATTGTACGCCCGGTTACGGATTGGCGTCGGTCGTATCCGCCATTATCAATGGGGTGGATATCGTTGATACGAATATCTGGAACTTCGCCGGAGGGCCAGCCGCTCCCGCCGTGGAGCTGGTCTATATCTTCTGCAAGAAATTGGGTATCGAGCTGGATCTTGATATGGATGCGATCGCTAAGATCAACAAGGAATTGTTGACGATCCGTAAGGAGCTCTCCGCGTTCGATACCGCGAAGAAATTCCCGAGGCCCTTTAATCCCGTGGAGGATAGTTTCCCCGCCGAGATCGACCGCTTCTTCAACGATGCCATCGAGGCCGCCCGGAAAGATAAGGAGGACGATTTGCTGCTTTATTGCCGTGCGATCGAGGAGTATTTTGATTTCCCCGAGCCGAACGAGTTGGTGAAAAAAGCGCAGATCCCGGGAGGTATGTACACGAATATGGTTGCCCAGTTGAAGCAGTTGGGGCAGATCGACTTGTTGGAGAAGGCGATGTCGCTCATTCCGCAAGTACGGATGGATGCCGGCTTACCTCCGTTGGTGACGCCTACGAGCCAGATTATCGGGGCGCAAGCGGTTTCCTGTGCGCTGGATGAGCTGAAAGGCCGCCCGATGTATAGTAATCCTTCCAACCAGTTTATCGCCTTGGTAAAAGGAGAGTATGGCAAGACGCCGATTCCGGTAGATCCGGCGTTTCGGTTGAAAATCGCTGGCGTACAAAATGAGGTGCCTTACGACGGTTCCCATTACGTGATGCAAGAGAATCCTGTATTGGAGGATTTGGATGTGCTATTGGCTGAGAATGAGAAAGAAATACTATTGCTGGAGTTATTCCCGACGGTAGCCCGTACATTTTTAACTAAATGGAAAGAACAAAAAGCGAGATCGACTGTTTAATAGTAGAAAGTCCTCAAATTTGGCATCCGTCATCTATTATATGTACGTTGCCGTTTAAACGGTGATACGAAAAGGCTCTCCGAATGGTAAGCGAACCATGGGAGAGCCTTCTTTATTTTATAAAGTGACTTTTTCGCGGACTCTACAAAGGGATCTTGTCTATACGACGTTGGTGGCGACCGCCCTCAAAAGGTGTATCCAAGAATATCTCAACGATTTTCTTAGCCTCTTCCTTGCTGATAAAACGACCGGGCATTGATAACACGTTCGCGTCGTTATGCTCACGTGCCAGTTTCGCGATATCCTCTCGCCAACATAAGGCGGCGCGTACGCTCCGGTGCTTGTTCAAGGTCATGCTAATGCCATTTCCCGTACCGCAGACCGCTATTCCCGGATAAACCTCGCCAGCTTCTACGGCCTTGCCCATCAAATGGGCGAAATCCGGATAATCGCAACTGTCAGAGGAATAAGTTCCAAAATCTTTATAAGACAATCCCCTTTCATCGAGGATTGTCTTTATATATTCTTTTAACTCAAAACCAGCGTGATCGCTACACAAACCTACTATACCCATCTTTATGCTAATAATTCTTTTACTTGGTTATAAACGTTCTTAGCCGTGAAACCTAATTTCTCGTCCAATACTTTGTAAGGGGCGGAAAAACCGAAGGATTCAAGTCCCCATACCTTGCCGTTAGGACCTACCAAACCTTCCAGATTAACCGGAAGACCAGCGGTTAAGCCGAAAATCTTGCTTCCTGCGGGAAGGATAGATTCTTGGTACTCTTTGCTTTGTGAACGGAATAGACCTTCGGAAGGTACGGAAACGATACGAACCTTTATGCCATCGGCACGAAGCAGGGCGGCGCCCTCGACCAAAGTCGATACCTCGGAACCGGAAGCCAAAAGAATTACATCCGCGTTAGCGTCTTCATTGACGATATAGGCACCCTTCTCTGCTTGCAAAGCCTCTTGATAGCGGTTTTCCTTAGCGGGAAGATCTGTGATATTCTGACGGGAAAGAATCAATGCGGTAGGAGTATAAACGTTCTCCATCGCTAGTTTCCATGCGACTGTTGTCTCCACAACGTCTGCCGGACGAAGTACCAACATGGAATTGTGTCCCTTATGATTCTTCAATTTCTCTAATAAACGAACCTGAGCTTCTTGCTCTACCGGCTCGTGCGTAGGTCCGTCTTCCCCGACACGGAAAGCGTCGTGTGTCCAGATGAACTTAACAGGCTGCTCCATCAACGCGGCCATACGTAACGCAGGCTTCATATAATCGGAGAATACGAAGAATGTACCGCAAGCGGCGATCACGCCACCATGTAAAGACATACCGATACAGATACAGGCCATAGAAAGCTCGGCTACACCCGCTTGGAAGAAAGCTCCGCTAAAGTCTCCTTTTACGAAAGCATGGGTCTTTTTCAAGAAGCCGTCTGTCTTATCGGAATTGGAAAGGTCAGCGGAAGCGACGATCATGTTTTCTACATGGGTAGCAAGCACTCCTAATACGGTAGCGGAAGCGGCACGGGTCGCTTGGTTCGCTTTCTGCTCGATCGCGGCCCAGTCGATTTTAGGAGCCTTACCGGAGAACCATTGCTCCATTTTAGCCGCTAAGTCCGGGTGAGCTTTCGCCCATACGTCTTTCACGGCGTAACGTTCGGCGACGATTACTTCCAATTCTTTCGTGCGTTTGGCATATAATTCGGCTACCTCAGGAAGGATTGCGAACGGGTGTTCCGGATCACCTCCTAGGTTCTTAATCGTATCCGCTATGGAAGCTCCTGCCGCGGATAAAGGTTGTCCGTGAGTGGATACCTTATTCTCGTAACAGCTGTTATCAGCGCCGACAGCACCTTTACCCATAACGGTGTTACCGATGATCAAAGTCGGTTTGGAGATCTCTGCCTTAGCCTCTTTTAAAGCCTCGCGGATCTCGTTTACGTCGTTACCGTTTATTTGAATGACTTTCCAGCCCCAAGCCTCGTATTTCATGGCTACGTTCTCCGCGTCAACGTCTTCTACCTTGGTAGATAGCTGCACGTTGTTAGCGTCGTAGAACATGATCAAGTTGTCTAGTCCCAAAGTTCCGGCGATACGTCCGGCACCTTGTGAGATTTCCTCTTGGATACCTCCATCGGAAATATATGCGTAAATAGTCTGGCTCATAACTTCTTCACCCAGACGTGCTTTCAAGAATTTAGCCGCGATAGCTGCGCCTACCGCATAAGTATGTCCTTGTCCCAGCGGGCCGGACGTGTTTTCGATACCACGCATAACGTCTACCTCAGGATGTCCCGGAGTAACGCTTCCCCATTGGCGGAACTGTTGAAGTTCATCCAATGTGAATTTGCCGCTTAAAGCCAGTACGGAATAAAGCATCGGAGACATATGCCCCGGGTCAAGGAAGAAACGATCGCGTCCTTCCCATTTGGGATTCTTGGGATCGTATATTAAGAACTCTGAGAACAGTACGTTAACAAAGTCTGCACCACCCATAGCGCCACCCGGGTGCCCGGAGTTCGCTTTCTCCACCATTGACGCAGCCAGTATACGGATGTTATCAGCTGCTTTGTTCATTACTTGAATATCGTTCATTTTATCAGATGAATTATTTATTTGACTGCAAAGATAATCAAACTCTTTGTAAGAGCCGTTATATCAATCAAACAATTCCTTTTCGGTAAAGGTTCCTATCTTCTTATATTTTTGATAAATTGAGAGATATTTAAGATAGCCCGCTGAGCGCCTTATTCTTGCGGATATACATCATTCGGATTAGAGCGAGAAGTCGAAACCCTGTTCAACCCATTTGTTGTATTTTTTCTCGTTGAATTTGTAGAGGAAAGCTCCTCGTTTGGAACTTTTCTTGTCTTTGATATCCAGTTTCTCCAGAATATCCATGGCGTTTAGCTTTTTGCGAAAGTTCCGTTTGTCTAAAGGGGTTTGGTAAATGGTCTCATACAATGTCTGTAGTTGGGGCAAGGTAAATTGCTCGGGAAGCAAATTGAAACCGATAGGGCGGCTTGCCGCCTTCTTTTTAAGGACGGACAACGTATCGTTTATCATTTGGTTATGGTCGAAAATCAAGTCAGGAAGCTCAGATATCTTGGTCCAAGTAGCGTTATGGCTTTCCAAGATCTCGGGGCTAAAATCATTCATATTCACCAAAGAATAGTAAGCTACGGAGATAACCCGTTCCCCTAAGTCACGCGATACATCTCCGTAAGCCCCTATTTGTTCCATAAAAAGATGCTCGATACCCGTGCAATCCGTTAATACCCGTGATGCTGCTTCATCTACGCTTTCCCCGGATTTCACGAAGCCTCCCATAAGAGACCACTGTCCTTTCATCGGCTCGAACGAACGTTTGTATAATAAAACATTCAACTCCTTATTGTTAAAACCTAGAATGATACAATCTACGGCAACATAGAATTTTACTTCGTCTTGATAAAAAGCTGCTGACATCGTTTTATGGATTTTAAAGATTAACAGAGCTTGCGTGCTCCGTCGCTGATTACTACATTATATAATTTAGGTTCGCGGCCAAACTTCTCTTTATAAGCGGAGAAGGCTTTCTTCACGAAATCGTCGTACAACTCATCTTTAACCAAGTTGATCGTACAACCGCCGAATCCTCCACCCATGACACGAGAACCCGTTACACCACATTCCTTGGCGATATCGTTCAAGAAATCCAGTTCCTCGCAGCTAACTTCATAAAGCTTGCTCATACCATGATGCGTGCCGTACATCTTTTCGCCGACGGTCTCATAGTCGCCTTTCTCCAGAGCGGCACATACGTCGAGTACACGTTGGATTTCCTCGATAACATATTCGGCACGCATGTAATCCTCTGCGCTGACATCCGCTTTTACCTCGTTCAGCATCTCCATCGTAGCGTCACGTAAGAATTCTACTTCCGGATGGTTGCGGCGAATGGCAGCTACCACGTTCTCGCAGGATTTACGGCGTTTGTTGTAGGCTGAGGACGCCAACTCGTGCTTAACGACAGAATCCAATAACACGAGTTTGTAACCAACCGGATTAAAAGGATAATATTTATATTCCAAAGAACGGCAATCCAAGCGGATCAAACTTCCGGCCTTGCCGAATACGGAAGCGAATTGGTCCATGATACCGCAATTCACGCCACAATAATTATGTTCTGTAGCCTGACCGATCTTAGCCAACTCGAATTTATCGATATTCAATGAGAATAAGTCATTCAATGCGAAAGCATAAGTACTTTCCAATGCGGCGGAAGAAGACATTCCGGCGCCCAAAGGCACGTCTCCCGCGAATACGGTATCGAAACCTTGGATATTGCCACCTCGTTTAATAATCTCTCGGCATACGCCAAAGATATATCTTGCCCAGCTTGCGGAAGGAGCATCCTCCTCGGTCAAGCCGAATTCAGCGTAATCATTTAAGTCAATGGAGAACGCCCGGACTTTGCCCGTCCCATTCGGTTTGATCTCGGCGATCATTCCTTTATCTACGGCACCCGGAAAAACGAAACCTCCATTATAATCAGTATGTTCACCGATCAGGTTAATACGTCCCGGAGATGTGTATAAGCTACCTTCGGTATTAAATAACTCTTTAAATTTAGTTCTGATTTTTTGTTGCATGATACTTAAATTGATTAAGGTAAATAATTGAATAAACAAGAAGAAATTACCCATTCAGAAAACTCTGCCGGATAATTTCTTCTTTATTATATTATGTCCTGTCCTTATTATTCAACAGGAATATCTTTGTTTACGTTCTTGCTACCAATCAAAGCGTAATATAACAAATATGCCAATCCTAAGAATACCACCCAGAAGCTAGTAATGAAACCACCAGCGTCGGCTACGGCTCCTTGGATCAACGGAAGAATACCTCCACCGCAAACCATTACCATGAAGATACCGGAAGCGGCTGCCGTATATTTACCTAAACCTTCTACTGCCAAGTTGAAGATACCACCCCACATGATAGAAGTACATAAACCACAAAGAGCCATGAACATGATTCCAACAGGAACCTCAACCATACCGAAAGAGATATCTGATAAGAATACAGGCATACTAACTTTTGTCGTAGCAGGGGCGAAGATAGCGATCAAGATAAAGATCATACCTACCGTGGCGGCTGATGACAACATCGCCTTACTAGAGATCTTAGCTCCGAAAGAAGCGCCGAACAGACGTCCGATCATCATCAAGAACCAATATGTACCCACGATAGAACCGGCTACTGTAGGATCGATACCGATCTCAGGAGAAGTAGCGAACAAGTTCATGAAGTTAGGAATACCTACTTCGACACCCACATACAAGAAGATTGCGATGGCACCTAAAATGAAGTGACGGAAAGAAAGTGCGCTGTGCTTGTCCGGAGTCTTGGCTTCATTTTCCTTAACCATATGCGGTTCCGGAATTTGCATGCAGAACAATACGATGAATACGATGGCGAAGATACCCATAGCCAAGAACAATGCCGGGTTAGCGTCACTGATCTGAGCCTTAGCGGCGTCACCGATCAAATAACCAACCAAGACCGGAACGATCGTAGCGCCGATAGAGTTCACGGAGCCGGCAACCTGAATTAACTGGTTACCTTTGTTTCCACCACCACCTAGCGTGTTCAACATCGGGTTTACTACGGTATTCAACATACACATAGAGAAACCGGACACGAAAGCACCTGTCAAATAAACAGCGTAGCTACCAGCCACACCGGAAAGATAAGAAATTCCCACACCACAGAAACCTACGATGATCGCTAACAAAGCGGTTTTCTTGTAACCGATCTTCTGCAATAACATACCGGCCGGAATACCCATAAAGGCATAGGCGATAAAGTTAGCCGCGTTACCCAGCTGCGACATGAAGTTGCTGGCAGCGAACTGGTTCTTAACGATGATACCGAATGGGTTCTGTAGACCCGTCACGAAAGATATCATGAAGAAGAGAGCCACCATCATGATAATAGGCAATGTGTAATTCTTTTTTGCTGTTGATTCCATTTCTTTTTTGTTGTTTTAGATTATTAGATTACTTAAATTATTCTCTTATTCTACACTGAATTTATAAATAGTAGTACTTTGGAAAACCTCGCCCGGGCGGAGTTCCGTTGTCGGATATTCCGGTTTGTTGGGGCTATCGGGGAAATGTTGGGTTTCCAGACATAAAGCGGCCCGTTCCGGGTAGCGTTGTCCGTTCTTACCTTCGAAATTCCCGGTCATCCAGTTTCCGGTGTATAATTGCACGCCCGGTTGGGTCGTATAAGTTTCCATTACGATACCGGTCTTGGGGGAGGAGCAGCGAGCGCAGAAAGAAAGTTCGTTGTCCTCTTTATTTAATAGGTACGTGTGGTCATATCCCTTACCGAATATAAGCTGTTCGAAATTGTCATTGATTCGTTCGCCTACCTCATGAGGAGTCCGGAAGTCCATCGGTGTACCTTCTACCTTCTCTTTAGGTCCGTACGGGATCGCCGTATTGTCTGTGGGCAGATAATAGTCGGCGTTGATCGTAAGGATATGGTCTCCTATATAAGGATCTCCCGCACCGGATAGGTTAAAATAAGAATGATTGGTTAGGTTCAAGACCGTAGGTTTGTCCGTAGAGGCTTGATAGGAGATAACGACCTCATTCTCATTTGTCAGATGATAAGTTACGGTTGTTTTTAATTCTCCGGGGAAGCCTTCCTCGCCATCGGCGGAGGTGTATTTCAACTCAATGGTTTGCTCGTCTACTTGGTTGGCATCCCATATTACCGCATTGAATCCCTTGATTCCGCCATGCAAGCTATTCGGACCGTTATTTATGGCTAATTTGTCATAAGTAATACCATCGATCGTGAATTTTCCAGCGGCGATACGATTTCCATAACGACCGCAAATGGCACCGAAATAAGGTTCTTCTGATGTTAAGTACTCTTCAATCGAATTATGGCCAGTAACGACATCGGTCATTTTTCCGTTCTTATCCGGAACCATCAGCGAGACGATTTTCGCCCCATAATTCGTGATCGCTAGCTCTGCTCCAACCTTGTTACACAGGGTATAAAGCGCCGTTTCTTTCCCGTCAATTTGCTTGCTGAAATTAGCTACAGACAAGCCCGACAGTGTATTTATGTTCTTCATGCGTATCAATATTATTGAAATTGCGTGTAAAAGTAACTTTCTTCTTTGTATTTATAACGTTTCTGAATAATGTTTTATAGCATGATTTTAGAATTGTCTACCAAAAATATATAATTATCGCTTGTTGATACGTCAAGTCCTTGATTCTTCTCTTAAGCTAAAAAGCCAAAACAACTCTTGTCTTACCCCTGTTATTAGTAAAACAGAGATAGAAAGAAATTGTCAATGCGGTCGTCCTATAAATATATCATACTCATACTCTTTGTGCTTATGTCCGGCTTGCTTTATTCCCAATCTCAAGATTGGGTACGTAAGTCTATTTATCCGCAAGCGGATAGTGGTAAGAGCAAGATCTATAATTGGATGTGGGGGCGGCATTATCGTCATCTTTATACGATCCCGATCAGGGTTCCTTCGGCTACGATAGAAACGTTGGGCGGTGGGATGGACATCGTCGGGCAAGCGGAAGGGTTTCACGGATTATTGTTGGAGAATAAGCGTAAGCAATTGTATTTGCTAAAGCCCTTGGGTGGCTCTACGAGTTTCTTGGAGTCGAAGTTTTTCCGGGAAATATATAATAAGACTGATTTTAAGAATACCTATTTGGATGAGTTCTTAGGAGACGCTTATACGATTATCAATCCCTATACCTTTTTGGTCGCTGATTATTTAGCGAAGTCCGCAGGATTGAGTTTTTCTCCCTCCCGTATTTACTATATTCCTTCCCACATGCGGAAAGACACGGTTGCGGACGGCAGCGACATACAAGATAGGCTGGTCAATCTAATCAATGTTCCGGATATTAATTTAAGGTCTAATTTGTATACCACAGAAGACTTTCTAGACAGCCTTCAAGTGAGTAAAAACTATATGGCGGATCAAAATCTATACATTCGGGAACGTATTTTCGATATGTGGATCGGAGATTGGAATAAGACGAACGAAAACTGGGAGTGGCAGTCACATACCGTAAATGATAGCGTAATTTATACCCCGATCGTGATCGATAGGAATCATGCTTTCACGAAGGTGGACGGAGTATTGTTCAAGCAAATGTTGAAGATGTTATCGTTGGATTTTATCTGTAATTATGATAGCCTGATTTTAAAAGATACAAAGAAAATCAATAAGCTAGCTTTTGCGCTGGATATGGCGGTAGCAGGCCGCAGTGATGAGTCGGTTTGGATACGCCAAGCCCAAGAAATTCGGAAACAGATGACCGACTCTTTGATCGATAGCGCTTTTACTTATTTGCCGGAAGGTGTAAAACATGATGAGATAGAACTGATTAAACGAAAGTTGAAACGAAGGAAGCTAGAGCTGGAAGCGGTTGCCAGCCAATATTATCGCTTATTGCAACGTACGCCAGTGGTTGCCGGAACTAATGAATCCGATTATTTCTTGATCGAACGGCAAGCGCCCGACCGGACTGTTTTACGGATTTATGATACCAAGACCGGTGATTGTAGGTTGGAACAACAATTCTCCGGCAAGGAGACCAAGGAACTGTGGTTATATGGGCTTGCGGGAAACGATACGTTTGAAGTGAGAGGAAATACACGGAAAAATTTTCCGATATACTTGATCTCCGGAGAGGGGAAGAACCAATATCAATTGAATCATAACCGGAAAATACATGTCTATGATAAAGATTATAAATATGATTACCAAAAGATAAAATACCATAAGATATCTTTTACCCCGTGGGGAATATATGATTCGGATAAAGGTATTAGTTTGGGTACGTTCTTTACATATACGATGTATGGCTTTAAACGAGCCCCGTTTACCTATCAGCACCGGATCGGGTATAATTATTTGAAAGGGTTCATGTATGCGGGTATCTTCCCTAATTATGACGGCCGGAGACGTTTATACCTGAATGCCTCGATCTCTTCACCCCGTAACTTCGAGAACTTCTTCGGATTTGGAAATAATACGGCGGGTTATAAAGAGGAAAAAAAGAATTATAACCGGGTGAAACTCCGGACGTATATGTTTAATCCATCCTTTGAGATGGATTTGAGGAAGGAAGAGGTGGTGACATTCTTTGGCTCTTTGGATATGTATAAGGCTAAACGTACGGATGACCGGTATATTTATACGGTTTATGGAGAAGATCATCCTATTTTCCGTACGAATTATTTCGTAGGTCTTGGCGCTACTTACCGGATAACGAAACAGCCTTATTCGTGGCTTCCCCTATTGGAAACCGAATGGACGGCCGGATGGAAAATGAATTTGAAAAAGCCGGAACGTAATTTCCCCTATGCGCAGGGAAGCCTTTCATGGAACGTACGGTTCTCGGATCGTTTTACTTGGGCCTCCTTGATGAGGGGAACGGTATTATTCGATAATGACTATGAGTTCTATCAAGCTGCCACGATTGATTTAAGGGGATTCCGTGATAACCGTTTTATCGGAAAGCAATCCTTTTACCAATACTCGGATTTACGCTTGGACATGGGAAAACTAAAGAATCCGTTCACTCCCTTAAAATATGGTCTATTTGCGGGCTTTGATTATGGGCGGGTCTGGTTTCCCGGTGAGCGTTCCCATAGTTGGCATACTTCCTATGGTGGCGGGATTTGGCTTACTTTCTTGAATAAGTTCACTACTAAATATTCTTGGTTCGGCTCGACGGATAGTTTCCGATTCGCCTTTGAGTTGGGGCTTGGGTTTTGATATAGCCTCAAACCTACACGGGACTGATGAGGGAAATTCTTATCATGATAAGGAGGGTTATTGTCTATTTCTATATTTGTTCTTGTCTTCTGTCGTATGATCCGGTAAAAACGTGTACGTGTTTTCCGAAAAACATGTACGACTTTTGTGGAAAACATGTACGTGTTTTTTCAGAAATATAATCATGTTTTTAAGGATGATGATAATCAATGATTTACATATTCGTGTTATTTGCATGCTTATTGTTTGGATTTATTGAGTGAAAATCCATACATTTGCCTTTGATCAATTTTGTTCTTATTATGAAGTGGTTAAGGGAAATGTTTTTGTGCATGGTCGTTTTTGCCGCATTGACTGTGGTCGCCAACGATTCTTTCTCCCAAAAGGAGGTACGGGTGTGTGCTTCTACATCTTTATTTTCAATAGCGAATAAAGAGCCGGCTGCTTTCATCTCTTTTCAAGAAATCATAACTCCTTTGACGTCTTTCCCCGCTTGTGGGGAGAAGCTTTTGTATCTTATTGCCTCATTGACTTTTTTCCTCGCTTTGTTTACCCTGTCGGTAGCTTTGTTGTTTTACGAACGGAGGGTAAGTTATGTTCGATTAAAATCCGTCTTTTGGCAAGAACGATACTCTTGCTATGTGCTTTGTCGTATGCTGGATTAGACATGATTATGCCCTGTCTTTAAGGGTATAGGGGAGAATTGTGTCAATTTATTATATACGAAAAACAAGCGTATCATGAACTCTATATATCGAAATTTTATTATCACGTTGAAGGCAAATAAAATGGCGGCAACACTAAATATATGCGGCCTCGTTATCGCCTTTACTTTATTTGATAGCGTAGCTATCCGTACGGAATCCGAACGAACTTTTGATAAAATACATTCGAAAGCCGAGGCTATTTATCGATTGGATTGTGTAACGAGTAAAAGTCAATGGCCTACGCAAATCCTGCCTTTCGCCCAAGCATTCGCCTCGTCTTCTCCACATATATTGGAAAGTACGATCATAAATCCTTACGTAGGGGAAGTTTATTTTACGATCGGGAGGGACGAGATTCTCAAAGGTTATAAGGAACCGGTGATAACCTGTACTCCGGGGATCGTTTCTATATTTGACTTCCAATTGGTGGAAGGTTCACTGGATTGCTTAGATGATCCGGAGAAATGCCTTTTGCCGGAAAGTATGGTCCGGAAGATATTTGGCGAGTCATCGGCTATTGGTAAGGAGTTGCTTGCGGAAGAAGAGATTTGGAGCAAGGAACGAAAATCACTAGTCGTAGGAGGAGTTTATAAAGATTTCCCGGAAAACACACAATTGAATAATGCCATTTATACTTCTTTATCGTCGACTTATTGTATGGATGATTGGGATAACTGGATTTTCCTTTGTTATGTCCTTTTAGATGATCCGTCACAAAAAGATCTCATTTGCTCCCAGTTTAACCAAGCATTTCCCTTCAAGCAATACGAGAGGCTCCAAGAGGTACAGACCCGTTTGGTGAATTTATGCGATATTTATTATATGAATGATATGAATAGTGTTACTTACATAAAATCAGGGAATAAAAGACAAACGGATTTGTTGTTTAGCGCCTCGTTTCTAGTGGTATTGATAGCAGTGATTAATTTTATAAACTTTACAATGGCATTGGTTCCGGCAAGAATAAAAAGTATTAACATCCGCAAAATTCTAGGGGACTCGGTACGGCGGTTACGTGGATTTCTTTGGTTGGAGTCTTTTCTTTTTGCGCTATTGTCTTATGCTATATCCTTGTTGCTGTTATTGGTTTATGAAGGTTGCATTGGAGGAGGCTTTCATATGAAGGGAATAATTTTTTGGGGTGGATTATTTATGGCTTTGTGTGCGGGACTATTGGCTGGTGCATATCCGGCTATTTATGCGACTTCTATTCCTCAGCGAATCGTGCTGAACGGTTCTTTCGGTTTGTCTCCAAAGGGAAAAAGAATGCGGGAATGTCTGGTTGGTTTTCAGTATACGGTTTCAATTATATTGATCGTCCTGTCACTGTTTATTTATAAGCAGATAGAGACAATGCGGAGTCATTCCTTTGGTTTCGGGAATGATAATGTAGTTGTCGTAGAATTGAATAAGGAGATAACCGAGAAATATAAAGAGAATTTTACCAACTGTTTGCGTGGTTATGCGGGAATTGAGGATGTGGCTTTCGCCGCTAGTAAGATAGGAGCGACTAATGAGAATCGTGGCGGGGCCGCAGAGTTTAATGGAGAGACTATTTATTTTTATTATTTGAATGTATCACCTAATTTTTTATCCCTTATGGATATCATCGCAAACGAGGGACGTGTCTCAAGGATGGAAGATGGGAGGAATAAAGAGTTGCTTTTGGTTTTTGACCAAAAAGCGAAAAGGCAATTAAAACTTCATGTGGGTGACCGTATGAAAACCTTTTGGGGGAATGATGCCCGGGTATTAGGATTTACGGATGAGGTGGTGATCTCTTCCACACATAAAGCATCGGAGTCGCTAGCTACTTATCCTGTCGCTTTTGTGACGAATGAAGAATTATATATGCCTTACGCTTATATAAAGTTGATGCCGGGGGCTGATAAAGGGAATGTTTTACTTTATATTAGGAATATGCTCAACGAACTTTCCCCTTCATGTTTACCCGATTTTGAGTTTTGCGATACATTCTCCCGGCATCTGTATGAAAAAGAAATCCAGTTTGGCGACCGGGTTATTTTATCCAGTGTTTTATCTATCTGGATGGCATTGGCAGGTATTTTAAGTCTGGTATTGTTTGATGTCCACTATCAGCGGCGAGAAATTGGTATAAGGCGAGTGTATGGATCTTCCGTGAGTGAGATACTATATCGTTTGAATAAAGTCTATTTAAAGGTCTTGCTCATTAGTTTTGTTATCGCGATTCCGGTTTCCTATTATTTTATGGAGAGATGGGCCAGTAATTTTATGGAGAAAGCCCCTGTCGGTTATTTGATTTATTTTGTCGCATTGCTAGGGATCAGTATCCTGACGGTAGGAGTGGTCACGTTCCAAAGTTGGAGGGCGGCGAATGAGAATCCGGTGGATATGTTATAGACAACTTACATCGGCAACGAAGTTAACTTCATCGGCAAAGTAACTTAACATACTTTGCCGACGAACCTAAGATACTTTGCTGATGAAGCTAAGATACTCTGGAAGTACAGATAAGGTATTGGATTGTAACCGATTTTTCTAACTAACTTGAAATTTGTAAGGGAGGATTTATGCGAATAGTCCCTCCCTTACATTTTGTCTTGTTCAAATAGTTGGCTTTATTTGTCCTAGAACTTATTTCTTCAAGGCTTCCAATACTTGAGGCATCATAGTACAGATATAATGTTCTTCTTTCGCTGTAAAGAAATTGCCATCGACTACGGAATCCTCATCTGTTGCTTGTCCTTCGCTAATGGCAGGCTTAGCCAACGGATGTACCGCCAGCTTCTTTCCTTCCGTGATTCCGGTGAAGTCGAAGAGCATAGCGGCAGCGCAATGTCCAATCATAATCTTACCCTTTTCCCCGAAATTCTTAATCACATCCATTAGATCGATATTGTATTGTTTGCTAGCGTTCTGCTGGAAAACAGGAACAGCGTCACCACAAGCGAATACCATTGCGTCGTATTCATCTTCATGTCCTTTCAAATTAGCGATCACATCGTCTACTGTCAAAGCTATGCCAGAGTTCGTTTTGATCTCTTTTGAATCGGCTACCGCATATACTTTATAAGTAATGCCATTCTCGAAAAATGATTCCAAATATTGGAACAAACCAAATCCATTTACTGGATTTACCGCTAAAACTGCTACTTTCTTTGCCATAATCGTAAATTATTAAGTGATACAATAGTTATTTTTCGTAAGTTTATTACTTTTGTGGTGTAAAAGTAGGCTCCTTTTTTTAAGAAAACAAGAAGGCACTTATAAATAAGGAACTTACATGGATGTAACCATTGTTGAGATTCAAGTAAATAGAAAAGGTTAAAAAATGAAAAACTTTCATCCAACAGGGAATTGCCCCGTAAGAGACGTATTGAGCCGGCTAGGAGATAAATGGTCTATGTTAGTGCTTATCACTTTAAGCGCTAATGGTACCATGCGCTTTAGTGATATCCATAAAACCATCGCGGATGTATCGCAGCGGATGCTGACTGTAACCTTGCGCACGTTGGAATCGGATGGTCTGATCGAACGAAAGGTCTATGCGGAAGTCCCTCCCCGGGTAGAATATTGCCTAACGGAAAGAGGATTAAGCCTTATTCCACATATCCAAGGATTGGTGGATTGGGCGTTACAGCAGATGAGTGGTATTATGGAAAGTCGGGTTTTACATACGTCATGATTTGAAGGTCTAAGAAAAGGGTTAAGCAAAGGTGGACTTAATAAGATTTACTTTTTTCTGCGAGAATTTCCGCTAAAGATCGGCGGGTTATTTTGTTCTCGATCCAAGATAGAACATCGAAGGTCTTTAGGAGTTGACGTTCGTATTTGTCTTCCTTTATTTTTTGAATGTCTTTTTGATATTGTTGCCATTGTTTATTTCGGGCTTTCTCATAAGAGGGGAGCGGATAATCTCGTACGAATTTGAATATTAATTTCTCTGTAATATAAGTATGTTTTTCGAATTGGATGTTTCTTTTGATAGACGTGATCTCATTTTCAAAGAACTCATAGTTCCCTAACTCTGCTTGAAATAGTAAATTTATTAATCTAGCTATCTTATAAGTAGGAAATGTGTGAAGTAGTTTTCCTAAACTGAAAATCTTTTTCATGTATCTACGGGTTTGACTATAATCTTTTGTATACATACATAAAATAGCGGAACTTAGATATAAAGATAATTGGGTTTCAAGTCTTAATGATGTTATTTTTTTTAGTAACTCTTCTTCTTGTCTTTCCTTTAATTTTTTGGCTTGTTCAAAATGTCCCATATGTAATAAGCTATTAGATTTATAGATATATACTAATGTTTTTACATGTAATATGAACTCAGTGGAATACTCACCTATTGTCAGATCTTCTAGTTTAGAAAGGAAAAATGAGGTTTCGCGATATAGGCCAGCGACATATAAACTGTCTAAAACACCTTGTATAGCGCTAAGGTAGTAAATAGGGGGATTTAGTATTAAATGTTGGTTCTCATTGAATAATCCAATGAGTTCCTGATAATATTGAATAGCTAATTTATAATTTCCTACATTTAGATAATAAGTCGCTTGGAATAACAAATGTAACTTGTTAGCTTCAAAGCTCCGGTATGAACTATTGGCAATTAGATATAGTTCACTCAACACGAGATCGTTCAAATCTTCTTTTTGTTTATCAGAACGGATATATCCTTTATGGATAAGACGATGTTTAAGTATATCGTATAGTTGTGTGTGTTGGTTAAGGCTTTTGGCATATTTTATTACCTCATTGACTTTCATTTGTTTATTTATCAACTGTTTTTCAGATATTGTCTCAAATTCGAGGGCACTTAAATATTTTAGCTCTGTTCGCCGAATTAGTAAAAGCAAGGGATCGTTTTCATACATACTTGCTAATTTCTTGGATTTATCTAACTCGATGAACGCTTCATCATACATTTCACGCTCAAATAGTATGTTTGCTTTAGATATGTAGTTGAAAATTCTTGCTTGTATATCTTGTTTCTCTCGGAGTTTAACTAAGCAATCTAAAATTGTGCGATAAAGGTGTTTAACTGCGGCTTCAAAGTTCCTTCCATTCTGGATTTTACAAAAGCATGAATACAAATCTTCAGGAGAGGTATTGGAGTCAATTAAATTAAAAAGTGATATATACACTTTATCTCCGCTTTGTAAATTTGAATAAAGATGAAAATACCTTTTTTCTGTTTTTGTCAAAGAATTGACAAGGATTATAAGTGTGTGTGTACTGCTCATATGGCTATAAATGGTTTTTTTAAGTACTTGATAAATAGTAATACTAACGTAATAAACAATGCAAATATATCAATTTGGGTTTATCTATAATGCCATTTGATTGATAATTTTTTTGTTTTTTCTCTTTTTACATTTGCGATATCAAGAGAGGAGCTAATGTGAGGATTTGTTAACATTAAATAAGTAGCCTATGGGACACAGGACGTTTTTTTGATAAGAGAGTATGTAAACTGTAAAGAATAAACCTAATCTAATCCATATTGTTATGAATAGAGAAATAAACACTTTAAGCATTAAGGGATTACTTGATAAACGATTTTGGGTAATCATTGTTTTTTTTATGTTGACTTTGCCTGCCTATGCGGTAACTAATGCGTTTGTAGTGACAGGGAAGGTTATAGATGCAGTGAATAATCCTTTACCCGGGGTTAATGTCGTGGAGAAAGGAACACGTAATGGTACGATCACAGATGTAGATGGTAAATTTGAATTAACGCTGAAGGATGGCAACGCTATACTTTCATTTTCATATATAGGTTTTACTTCTATTGATGTACCTGTTGAAAATAAACAAAATTTACGTGTAAAAATGAGAGAGGACGTTACCCAGATGGATGAAGTTGTTGTTATCGGTTATGGAACGACTACAAAAAAAGAGGTTACGGGATCAATATCTAGTTTGAAAGAAGAAAGTTTCGTGAAAGGAAATATCAGCAATCCTATGCAGTTATTACAAGGACAGATTGCTGGTATGAATATTGTAAAGCCTAATGGAGGAGATCCTAATGGAGAATTCAAGGTTCAGTTAAGGGGTATGACGACATTGTCCGGTGGTGCTTCTCCATTGGTAGTGATCGATGGTATTATTGGGGGAAGTTTGGAGAGCGTCAATCCTGAAGAGATTGAATCGATAGATGTATTAAAAGATGGTTCTGCCGCGGCCATCTATGGTACTAGAGGTACGAATGGAGTTATTTTGATTACGACTAAAAGAGCGAGTGGTGGAGAAAAAACAACAATTGAATTTTCTACTTATGTAGCTATGCAATCCGTAGCGAAAAAATTGGATGTATTAACTGCGGAGCAATATAGATCTGTAATCAATGATTATTATCCGACCATGAAAGATCAATATGATTTTGGGGCCTCTACAGATTGGTTTGAGGAAGTGACTCGGAAAAATCCTATAAGTCAATATTATAATGTAGCGTTTTCGGGAGGGGCAAAGTCCTTGGGCTATCGTGCTTCTCTATCTTATCAAAATGATCAAGGACTTTTAGATAAAACGAGCAATAATAAGTTGAGGGCTAAAATGAGTATCAATCAAAGAAATTTTGATGATCGTTTGTCTATAGATTATAATTTGACATATTCAAAAGGGAAAAGCGAACTAGCTGATAATTCGATTTTGCAACAAGTGGCCAGACGTAATCCAACGGAGCCTGTTTATGATCAGGAAGGTATTACACCAATATCTGGAGGATATTATTATAATCCGGGACCGTTTCAATACTTCAATCCTGTAGCGATGGTAAATGAATCTACAAGAGAAAAAGAAATGCGGGATGTTATGGGTAGCATGAAAGCTTCATTTGAAATAATTGAGGGATTAAAAGCGTCTGTAATGGGATCAATCACTCAATCGTCTTCAAATACCGGATCTTATTTTGGTCGTTACTATCCGAAAGATTTTGGGACGAATGGAAGTGCTGAAATTAAAAAATCATCCTCGACCAATAGCCTGTTAGAAGCTAGTGTTGATTATAGGAAGGCTTTTAAGGATCATACAATTCAAGCGATAGCGGGGTATTCATATAATAAAGGAGAATATGAAGAGAACTGGTCTCGTAACTATCTGTATGATACAGACTATTTTTCTTACCATAATATTGGGGCGGGAGCAGCTCTTACGCAAGGAAAAGCTGGTATGAGTAGTTACAAGGATGAAAATAAGTTGATCGCTTTTTTTGGACGTGTTATGTATAATTACCAAGAACGATATTTGCTTTCCGCATCAGTACGTTATGAGGGCTCATCGCGTTTCGGTGCAAATAATAAATGGGGAACATTCCCTGCTATTAGTGCTGGATGGCGTATTAATAAAGAACATTTTATGGAGGACATAAAATGGATCAATGATTTAAAATTACGTGTAGGTTATGGTGTTACTGGAAATCAAGAGATAGGAAATTATAAATCATTGCAATTATTGGAAAAAGATAGATTTTTCTATTATAAGGAAAACTGGATTAGTACGTATAAACCTGCTAGTAATCCCAATCCTGATTTAAAATGGGAGCGTAAAGGTGAGCTTAATATAGGCTTGGATTTTTCAGTGCTGGAAGGTCGTTTAGGAGGTACAGTTGACTACTATAATCGTACGACAAAAGACTTATTGTATTGGTATACAGTGCCTGTTCCTCCTAATCTGTATAATCAGCTTTTTACAAATGTAGGTACTATAAAGAATTCTGGTATTGAGGTAACGATTAATGCTATACCTGTTCAAACAAAGGATTTTCGTTGGAATTCGATGCTTACGTTAAGCCATAATACGAATAAATTGGATAAGTTCTCAAATAAAGATTATGCGATGGTACAAATCCGGACTGGCTATATCCCAGAAGATTTTCAGCAATATACACAAAGTATCGTAGAAGGAGGTCCGATTGGAAATTTCTGGGGGCCACGTTTTTTGGGTGTAGACGAAAATGGACAGAATATATTGGAGGATTTGAATAAGGATGGAGTGATAAATGAAGAGGATTACGAAGTAATAGGAAACGCATATCCAGATGTGACATTTGGTTTCTCCAATACGTTTGTTTTCAAGAATTGGGAATTAAGTTTTTTATTGCGAGGAGCGATAGGAAATGATGTTTTGAATGTTCATCGAATGTATTATGAGGGGTTTAATTACTTTGGAGGGAAGAATATTTTGGTATCCACATTGGAACATCCTGAATATAAGGGGTCTGCAGTGTTTTCTGATCGTTTTGTAGAAGATGGCTCTTATATGAAACTAGATAACCTTACAATTGGATATAATTTTAGGCTGAATACTTCATGGGTCTCAAGATTGAAATTGTATCTGACCGCTCAAAATTTATTTACGATTACAGGCTATAAAGGTATTGACCCTGAAGTTGATTTATCGGGCTTAGAGCCGGGAATGGATCGGTATGAGTATTATCCGAGAACTCGGACATTCTTATTGGGATTGAATATTAACTTTTAAAAGGATTCTATCATGAAAACATTACATAAGATTCATATATTGGCGATTGCTATTTTTAGTATTCTTGCGCAAGCTTGTACGAATTTAGATGAGAAGATTTATTCGACAATTCCTGCGGATGAATTTTTTAAGAATGAGGATGAAATGATAATGAATGTAGGAAGGGCATATACTCATTTGACTTCTTATCTTAATCATTGGAATATCTGGGGTACATTAGTCATTACATCAGATGAAGGTCTGTGCCCTTACCGTGAAACAAATTTATGGTGGGATAATGGGGTATGGATAGATTTGCACCGACATAATTTCCATTCTCAATCTGGTAATTTGAATAATTGTTGGAGTTTTATTTTTGATGGGGTGACTCTCTGTAATCAGATTCTATACCAGATGGAAGAATCGGAGGTTGATTTTCCGACAAAGAAAAATCTGGTGGCTGAGGTGAAAATATTGCGGGCTTGGCTTTACTTGAATGCTATCGATATGTATGGAAATGTCCCTTTGGCAATTGATTTCAAAGAAAAAGAATTACCGGATCAAGTAGGACGGCCTGCTTTGTTTGAATTCATAGAATCGGAGATTAAAGGGAATATCGATTTGTTGGATGAGGTCCCGGCGGCTAACAATTATGGACGTGTGACACAGGCTATGGCTTATACAATGTTATCAAAACTTTATTTAAACGCAAAAGAATGGATTGGAAAAGAGATGTGGAGAGAGACTTCTGATGCGTGCGATAAAGTAATAGGGTTTGGTAAATTGTCGTTAGAGCCTGATTACTTTTCTAACTTCAAGGTGAATAATGAAGATTCTAAAGAAAACATATTTGTGGTAGCTGTTGATAATATTTATACACCCTCGGCGATGATTTTTCATCAAATGTGTTTACATACGCTGAGCCAGCAGACTTTTGGTATCGTCGACTTTTGTTGGGATGGATTCTGTGCGATGGAAAGCCATTATAAATTATATACGGATCAAGATGTACGAAAGAAATCTTGGTTAGAAGGGCCTCAATTTGATTCATCAGGAAATCCTTTAATGTTAGGACCTAATCGTCAGCTTACTTATCGTCCTCAAGTAAAGGCTTTATATAATGAATATGATCCTGCATTATTAGATGATGGAGTTCGTTTTGCGAAATATGAATATGAATCAGGCTTAATGAATGGAATGAACAATGATTATGCTTTTTATCGTTATGCGGATATTTTATTGATGAAAGGGGAAGCTTTAGTCCGTTTAGGTCGAGCTTCAGAGGCTTTATCATATTTTAATGAGGTAAGAGCAAGAGCTGGGGCTCCATTATATCAAGAAAAAGATTTAACTTTGGAGGAAATCTTAAATGAACGGAGTAGAGAGTTAGCATGGGAAGGTTGTCGTCGTCAGGATCTGATTCGTTTTGGTAAATGGAATGATGCATGGTATGAGAAAGAGGCGAAGGGTGATTTTACGAAACTATTTCCTATTCCGTATTGGGCGATTGATACGAATGTGAAGTTAAAACAGAATCCCGGTTATTAATTAAATAATTAAGATATGAGTGAAAGAAACTTGCGGAAACATAACATATTGGTAGTTGGAAGTAGTAATACTGATATGGTAATAAAAACAAACCATCTCCCCCGGCCGGGGGAGACTGTGTTAGGTGGAACATTTTTTATGAATCCCGGGGGAAAAGGTGCGAATCAAGCAGTTGCCATTGCGAGATTGGGAGGAGAAGTTTCATTTATTTGTAAAACAGGCAGTGATATATTCGGACATCAGTCTCAGCAATTATTTGAAGAAGAAGGCATAGATACTTCTTATATTTTCTCAGATTCAAAGAATCCTTCCGGTGTAGCGTTGATTACAGTAGATGCCCATGCAGAGAATTGTATTGTTGTGGCTTCTGGGGCAAATGCGAATTTACTACCAACAGATTTAGCGAAGGCAGAGGAAGCTATAGAACAAGCCGAGTTGATATTAATGCAGTTAGAAATACCGATGGATACTGTTGAGTTTGTCGCAAAGACAGCTTGGAAGAAAAATAAGCGAGTAATACTAAATCCTGCTCCAGCTCAACCATTGTCAGCATCGCTTTTGGAACATCTTTATATGATAACTCCCAATGAAACAGAAGCTGAGATGATATCGGGGGTAAAGATAACAGACGGAGTTTCTGCATGTAAAGCTGCGCAGGTGATTAGGGGGATGGGGGTACAGAACGTAATTATTACTTTAGGTTCTAAAGGTGCTTTGGTCTATTGTGATTCAACCGTTAAAATGATACCTGCTATAAAAGTAGAAGCAATAGATACAACTGCGGCAGGTGATGTATTTAATGGTGCATTAACTGTAGCTTTATCTGAGGGACGTGATTTGGCGGATGCGGTACAATTCGCTTGCAAAGCTTCCGCCATTTCCGTGACTCGTGTGGGAGCGCAATCTTCTGCTCCTTATCGAAATGAGGTAGATATCTTTGATTAATCTAAAAAAACAATCTAATATTATGAAACAAACAGTATTTGCGGTGATAGCGGCAGTCTCTTTATTTATAGGGGCGACCTCATGTTCCCAACAACCCTCGGCAAAGGATCAAACGACGGTGCCCGCTGAGTTTACGATTAGTAAAGAAAAGTTGATGGATAAGATTAAGGGAGGTTGGGCCGGACAAACCATAGGCTGTACGTATGGCGGTCCGACGGAGTTCAAATATAACGGAACGATGATTCAAGAATACGTACCGATCGTATGGCCGGACGGGTATATCAAGTGGTGGTACGAGAATGTTCCCGGATTATATGATGATGTTTATATGGACCTTACGTTCGTAGATGTCTTTGACCGGTTGGGATTGGATGCTCCTGTAGACTCATTCGCCATGGCGTTCGCTACGGCAGGATATACGTTGTGGCATGCTAACCAGTCGGCACGTTATAATATTTTACAAGGGATCATGCCGCCGGCATCCGGTCATTGGTTGAATAATCCGCATGCGGATGATCTGGATTATCAGATCGAGGCGGACTATGCCGGACTGATGTCGCCGGGTATGCCGAATACGGCTTCCGAGATTTCTGATAAGATCGGGCATATCATGAATTATGGAGATGGTTGGTACGGCGGTGTGTATGTCGGGGCGATGTATTCGTTATCGTTTATCTCGGATGATATCGAGTTTATCGTGACCGAGGCATTGAAGACGATACCGGAGCAAAGTACCTATTATAAATGTATGAGCGATGTGATCCGCTGGCATAAGGAATATCCGGACGACTGGAAACGCACTTGGCTTGAGTGCGAGAAGAAATGGAGCTCGGATATCGGTTGTCCGGATGGTGTTTTCGTTCCGTTCAATATCGATGCCGTGATCAATAGCGCATACATTCTTATCGGCTTGCTTTATGGTGAGGGAGATTTCTATAAGACATTGGATATCTCTACCCGTTGCGGACAAGATTCGGATTGCAACCCAGCCTCCGCGGGTGGTATCTTAGGAACGGTCCTTGGCTATAGCCATATACCGGATTATTGGATGAAGAACTTGAGAGAGGTGGAAGATATGGATTTCGCCTATACGACCATCTCATTGAATAAGACTTACCAAATGGGCTTCAATCAAGCGTTGCAAGTGATAGAGCGCAACGGCGGTTCCGTTTCAGGTGACGAGGTGACGATCAAATGCCAGCAACCCGTAGCCGTTCGTTACGAGAAGGCTTTCGAGGGTATGTATCCGATAGAGAAAGTGGCGGTTAATAAGAATTTGTCCGATGTAGGAGAACTTCCATTTGAGGGAACAGGCGCCGTATTCAAAGGCTTTGTGAACGCTAAAGATGATAAATACGTAGCGAAAGTAGAGATGTACCTAGATGGGGAGCTGGTTGAGACGGCGAACCTTCCGGCATCCTATACGACTCGTAGGAACGACCTGTTTTGGAAGTATCAGCTGCCCAAGGGAAAACATACGGCTACGTTTAAATGGCTAAATCCACGTAATGATGTCTCCGTTCATTTCGGTGAGATACTGATTTACTCGGATGCTCCGAAAGAGATTGTTCACCAATAAAATTATAAAGATTATGAAGAAATCATTGTTTCTGATGGGCTTATTCGCCTTGTTGATTTCCTGTAAGGGAAATGTGTCAATCGATAAGCCTCAACCGGTAAATCTTATTCTAGATACCGATTTAGGTCCGGATTATGATGATGTGGGGGCTATGGCCTTGATGCATGCCTTAGCGGATAGCGGTCAGGTAAATATCCTTGCGACTCTTTCCTCCAACCATGATGAGCGGGTGGTACCTTGCATTGAGGTGTTGAATACTTATTTCAACCGTCCGGACATACCGGTAGGGGCACCAAAGAGCGAACCGGGGGCCTCCTTGACTACTTGGCATAAAACGAAGTGGACTGACGAGTTACCCGCTAACTATCCGCATCATACGGCGAAGACTTCCGACGCTCCGGATGCCCTGAAGATGTATCGTAAGATTTTGAATGAGCAACCGGATACCAGCGTTGTTATTTGCACGATCGGTTTCTTCTCTAATTTAAGGGATTTGCTTCAATCGGGAGCTGATGAATATAGCGATCTCTCCGGAAAGGAATTAGTCGCCAAGAAAGTGAAACGTTTGGTTTCTATGGCGGGCCTGTTCCCCGAAGGTAAAGAATTCAATGTGTATTGCGATGTCCCTGCCTCTAAAGTAGTAGCGGAGGAATGGCCTACAGAGATTGTCTTTAGCGGTTTTGAGATCGGGAACGTAATCTTGACCGGAAAGAAACTGGTGCAAATGAACGTGGAGAACAGTCCTGTAAAAGATGCGTATGCCCTTTGTTTTGCGGAGGGAGACCCGGAAGGGCGCATGAGCTGGGATCATACGGCGGTATTGGTCGCTATAAAAGGTTATGAGCCTTATTTCGATGTAGAGCGAGGAACCTTTCATGTCGTAGATGATGAGGGGACTAACAATTGGGTGGCAAATCCCAATGGCCGTGATCTTCGTTTGATCGAGAAGATGCTGCCTACGGAGGTCGCTTCCTTGATAGAGAATTATATGATGCATCAACCATCTATTAAATAGTATTTTTATGTATATCGTACAAGATTATTCTTTAGCTGTCATATTCTGTGTCGTTACGATGCTTTGTTGGGGATCGTGGGGGAATACGCAGAAATTAGCCTCCAAGACTTGGAGATATGAGTTCTTCTATTGGGACTACGTGATTGGTGTCTTGCTCTTTTCTTTGATTTCGGGCTTTACCTTGGGTAGCATCGGGACGGAAGGACGCAGTTTCCTGCCGGATTTGGCGCAAGCGAACCTCGCTAGTTTAGGGAGTGCCTTTTTGGGCGGTATTATTTTTAATGCTGCCAATATCTTGTTGTCCGCGGCGATCGCCATTTGCGGATTGTCGGTCGCTTTTCCGGTTGGGATCGGATTGGCCTTGGTGCTAGGTGTATTGGTTAACTATTTCGGGGCGGCGAAGGGGGAACCGACTTATATCTTTATCGGTGTAGCCTTAATCACGGTTGCTATTATTTTAAATGGCTTGGCTTATAAGAAAGCCTTGGTCGGTACCAAGAAAGTATCGGGGAAGGGGATTCTTATATCGGTTGTGGCCGGTGTGATCATGGCCTTTTTCTATCGTTTTGTCGCTGCTTCCATGGATATGGAGAATTTCGCTTCTCCGGCACCCGGAAAGTTGACGCCTTATACCGCCGTATTTGTTTTCGCCATGGGTGTGTTTGTTAGTAATTTCCTGTTTAACACGTTGGCAATGAAACATCCGGTGGAGGGTAAGCCTGTCTCCATATCCGGTTATTTTAAGGGAAATATGAATACGCATCTCGTGGGTGTACTGGGGGGTATTATCTGGTGTATCGGTCAATCTTTCAGTATGATAGCGTCCGAGAAAGCGGGAGCGGCTATATCTTACGGGTTGGGGCAAGGAGCCACGCTAGTCTCCGCTTTATGGGGCATCCTTATCTGGAAAGAGTTCAAGGGAGCGCCTGCCATTTCCAATCGTCTGAATGTCGGGATGTTTCTTTTATTCGTGATCGGACTAGGGTTCTTAATTTATGCGGGAGCTTAAATAACGTTATTTTTATTTATTCCGGAAAAAACATTACCTTTGTTCTTGTTTCTTGTTTATGGGAGTTTAATAACGAAAAAAGACGATCTATGAAAGAAGAAGGTGATGTATTCAAAAAGTTCCGTGATTCCTTCAGCAGGATGGAGGGACATTTCCATATACTAGAACAGCGTGTGCCGGTTGAACTTCAGATGGAGTATTTCAAATACTCGGAAAACGTACGGAAGGAAAACCGGCCTCCCCGTCCTTTATCGGAGGATGAGTGTGAGACCCTGTACAACACTTTGTTGACGGAGGAAACCAAGGACAAGACCGAGAAGAGATATTTGTTATCTCAATTGGCTACCTCGAAATCCGTCCGTGCGTACCGCTTGTTGGAGGAATACACCCAGCATCCGGACCCGGAAGTGACAGATTGGGCCTACATGGCTTTGATGGAGTCTCGTATCTCCTTAGAGTCCGATTTCTCCGACGAGAAACAAATTTATATCTCGACCGGCTTGGGAGGAAAAGGGGAGAAGCTGCGTTTCTATGTTTTGATGACGTCTAAAGGCAAGAAACCTTTCCAAGAATATCAGCGGCAGACAATCGAGCGGGAGTTCGCTTATTATCTGCCGAAAACGGACTGCGAGATCGAGCGTTTGACGATCGGTGAGCAGTATGTGGAGTTGGTGTTCTTGATCCCGGTGCGTACGGATATAAAAGCCACGTTGGATCGGGTGATCAATGAATGTAACCAATACGGCGATTTCCTCTCGAATGTTTTCACGATCACGAATGTCAAGGAATTGACACCGGAGGAGATTTCTGAGATTATAAATAAGAATGGAGACGATTAAGCAAGCTATTAAGTATGGTGTAGTCGGGTTGAGCAATACCTTGATAACGATGATCGTTATCTGGGTGATGATGAAACTCTTCGGATGCCGGGAAGGTTTATCTAACTTAACGGGATATGTGGCAGGCATATTAAACAGTTTTATCTGGAACAAGCAATGGACTTTCAAGGGAAGTTCCACCGGATGGACGAAAGGGGCGGTTCGGTTCACGATCGCTTTCATTATTTGTTATGCTTTACAGTACGGATTGGTACTGATCTTGAATTCCCGACTTACGATCGATCATTACTACAACCACTTGATTGGAATGGCTTTCTATACGATGATTAATTTTTTAGTAAATAAGTTTTATACCTTTAAAGCTTAAAAGGCATGAAGAAGTTAGCGGTTATAGTCCCGTGTTACAACGAGGAAGCCGTGATCGAGGAATCGTATCGGCGTACGAAAGAGGTCTTGGTAAAGTTGCCGAACCCTACGGAGATTATCTATATAAATGATGGTAGTCAGGATAAGACACGTTCTTTATTGGATCATATAGCCGCTACCGATCCTCATGTGAAGGTGATTCACTTCTCCCGGAATTTCGGTCATCAACCGGCGGTAACGGCGGGTATCAATAACTGTGACGCTGATTTGGCGATTATCATCGACGCCGATATGCAGGATCCGCCGGAATTGATTCCGGATTTGCTGGAAGTGCAGGAGAGAGAGAATGCCAACGTGGTTTATTGCGTCCGTAAGTCACGGGAAGGGGAGAGTCTTTTCAAGCTATTCACCTCCAAGGCTTTTTACCGGGTGATGAATTATATGAGCGAGGTCCATTTCCCGCTGGATACAGGAGATTTCCGTTTAGTGGACCGGAAGGTGATGAATGAGTTCGACCGTTTTAAGGAACGGGGAAAATATATCCGTGGTTTGATAAGCTGGGTGGGCTTCCACCAAGTGCCGTTTTATTATGAGCGTGAGGCGCGTATCGCCGGCGAGACGAAATATCCGATTAGTAAGATGCTGAAATTTGCGTCGACGGCAATGCTTTATTTCTCGAAGAAGCCGTTGCGTTTGGCGACGAGTCTCGGGTTTATATCCGTATTGGTCGGTATAATCTTGGCGGTTTGGTTCACGTTGGGCAAGATCTATGGTTTCAGTAACGCCGAGGTCGGTTGGACTTCTATCATGACTTCCATTATCTTCTTTGGAGGTGTACAGTTATTGACGGTCGGCGTGTTAGGGCAATATGTCGGTATCCTCTTTGACGAGATCAAGGCCCGTCCCGAATACATTATTGACGAGAAGAAAAACTATTAAAAAACATCGGAGGCGAAATAAGCCGTTTCTCTATGATCTGAATTCTGTTCCATGATAAATGTCTTTTCATGATATACTCGTGAATGTAACATAAACAATTCGATATCCGGATAGTTTATACATAGAAGAGATTAATAAAACTTATGTGTCATGAAGTATAGAATAGAGAAAGATACCTTAGGTGAGGTGGAAGTGCCGGCGGACGTTTATTATGGGCCGCAAACACAACGGAGCGTGAATAATTTCAAGATCGCTACGGATATCAGCCGGATGCCCAAAGAGGTGATAGAGGCGTTCGCTTACTTGAAAAAAGGAGCGGCTTTGGCTAATAAAGACGCTGGCGTCTTGTCTCCGGAGAAATGCGAGTTGATCGGTAAGGTATGCGACGAGATCTTGGCGGGTAAATTAAATGACTCCTTCCCCTTGATCGTATGGCAAACGGGGAGCGGGACCCAGACGAATATGAATGTCAATGAGGTGATCGCCAACCGGGCGCATGTGTTGACCGGAGGAAAGCTAACGGATAAGGAGAAAGTGCTGCTTCCGAACGATGACGTGAATAAATCGCAATCCTCCAATGATACGTTTCCTTCTGCTATGCATATTGCCGCCTATAAGGTGATAGCGGAGGTGACGATCCCGGGATTGGAGAGTCTGTATCGTGCGTTGGCGCTAAAAAGTGAGGAGTTCATGAAGATCGTGAAGATCGGGAGGACTCATTTTATGGATGCCACTCCATTGACATTGGGGCAAGAGTTCAGTGGCTATGCGGCTCAATTAGAATATGGTATACGGAAAGTAAAGGATTCCCTATCGCATATCTCCGAATTGGCTTTAGGAGGTACGGCGGTTGGGACCGGTATTAACGCCCCGGTCAATTATGACGAGTGTGTCGCTAAGAAGATATCAGAGTTGACTGGGCTTCCTTTTGTAACCGCTCCGAATAAATTCGAGGCCCTAGCTACCCATGATGCCTTGGTTGAGGCGCATGGAGCCTTGAAATCCGTAGCGGTCAGCTTAATGAAGATTGCGAACGATATACGAATGTTGGGCTCTGGTCCTCGTGCCGGTATCGGGGAGATCCATTTGCCGGAGAACGAGCCGGGTTCCTCCATCATGCCGGGAAAGGTGAATCCTACGCAATGCGAGTCATTGACGATGATCGCCGCTCAAGTAATGGGTAACGACGTGACAATCTCGATAGCCGGCTCCAACGGGCAGTTCGAGTTGAACGTATTTAAGCCGGTGATTATCTCGAACTTCTTGCAAAGCGCCCGCTTGATCGGTGACGGTTGCCTGAATTTCAGCGAACGTTGCGTAAAAGGCATTACCCCGGTGAACGAAAACATCAAGCGCCATCTGGATAGCTCCTTAATGCTGGTTACCGCCTTGAATCCGAAAATAGGATATTACAAGGCCGCCGCTATCGCCCAGAAAGCCTATCAAGAAAATAAGACTTTGCGGGAGGCGGCTATCGAGTCCGGTTATGTGACCGCCGAGGAGTTTGATCGTTGGGTAGACCCGTCCAAGATGGTGGGAAAGATTGAATAGTGTCAAAACTGCTACATCTTCTCCCAAAAATGAAACAAAGAGTTAAGATGATAATGGATATTTTTGTGCCGTTATCATTTTAATTCTTTGCGTTATGAAGAGCACACGATGTATTTTGTCTATAATCTTAGGGTTGCTGGCCGGATGGTTGCCTCTGGGTGCGGCTACGGTATTGAAGAACCTGCAAGTTGAGTATCAAACCAATCCACTGGGAATTGATGTCAGTCAGCCACGTTTTAACTGGCAGATGGAGTCCGATCGCTATGGGGCCTGTGGGCAGGCTTATCGGTTATGGGTGGCCGATAGTCCGGAGCAATTGGCTGCCGGGCGTTATATCTATGATTCGGGAAAGGTTCTTTCCGGGGAATCGGTCGGCGTAGTTTATCAAGGAAAAGCATTACAACCTTCCACTCGCTATTATTGGAAAGTTTCCGTATGGGATGAATCGGGAACGGAAATTACCTCCACCGAGCCTGCGTGGTTCGAGACCGGTCTTTTGGGTTCCGGATGGAGTGGCGCCCGTTGGATCGGCTCGTCGGAGACACAACTCTCCAAATATCGCTCGCATTATGTGATCGACTATGATGTGCGGGTTACCGAGGGTAATGATAAAGCCGTATTTGTCTTTGGGGCGAGGGACGCTGATAATTATGTGTCTGCTGAACTGGACTTGAATGGTTCGGGGGACGCCCGTTTCATTCTACGCCATACCACGGATGGAAAAACGAGGCAAGATGCGGCGGAAAGTCTGGCCTCCATCATCCCGGCCTCGGATAAACATAAGGTACATCATATCCGGTTGAAGGTGACGACGGCCCAATATGCCTTGAAATATTTCGTGGATATAGAGATCGATGGGAAGACCTTGGAGAATTCCTCTTTGACTCCCGAGGAGAAAGAACGGAAGAGCCGTGGTAATTTCTGGGGAGGCAAGGAAGGGGCTTTCACCGTGTATCCTTATCCGGATGGAGAGTTGGTTTATCATTGCCGCTTGTACGCGATCGGTTTCCTGCAACCTAAAGGGCAGACCGCTACATTCTCCAACTTGCGTATCAGCGAGGATACGTGGAATACGCTTCTGTACAATCCTGCCGAGACTTATGTGGAGAAAGGGGAGGGAAAGCTCAATGTCTGGTATCCGGGCGAGAACGTATCCGCTCCCATGTTGCGGAAAGCGATAAAGATAGAGAAACCGGTCAAGAGCGCCCGTTTATATGCTACCGCTAGGGGTGTCTACGAGTTCTCGGTGAACGGGCAGAAGGTTGGAAAGGATTATCTGAATCCGGGTTGGACGGATTACCGTTACCGTATCATGTATAATACGTATGATATAACGAGTTTGCTACGACCGGGCGATAATGGTATCGGGGCGATGTTGGGCGCCGGATGGTGGAGCGAGCATAGCGGTTTCCTTACCGGTTGGCAGGATCAATACGGAACCCGCCAGTCCTTATTGGGAAAGATCGTGATTGAGTATGCCGACGGTACTCGTGAGACGATCGTTACGAATGATAGCTGGAAATGTTATGACCGGGGACCGATCACTTTTAACGGCCTTCAGAATGGAGAGGAATACGATGCCCGGAAAGAGGTGAACGGCTGGGATGCCCCGGGCTTTGATGACTCGTCATGGAAACCGGCTACCTTATTCGCCGCTCCTCCGGTAAATGTGGAGATCCAAGGGTATGTAGGCAGCCCGATACAAAATAATGTGACCCTGACCGCTCAGTCCATGGTAGAGCCTATTCCCGGCGTCTATGTCTATGATATGGGGCAGAATATGGTCGGTGTTCCCCGTCTGACTTTCAAGGGAAAGGCCGGACAGGAAATCACGATCCGTTTCGGGGAGATGAATTATCCGGAAACGATCCCTACCGAGCCGGTCGCCCCGTACACGATCGCGATGTATAAGGAGAAGAAAGGGCAAGTCTATACGGATAATTACCGGAGCGCCCTTTCCACGGATCGTTATATCTTGAAAGGGGATGCGGCGGGTGAGACGTATGAGCCTCGCTTTACGTTCCATGGTTTCCGTTACGTGGAGATTCACGGGTTGGAGAGGCCGTTACCCTTGGAGGCGGTGAAAGGGATCGTGCTGGAATCTATCGGTGCGCGGACGAGCGGTTATGAGACGTCGGACGAGCGTGTCAACCGTTTGTTCAGCAATATCATCTGGGGCCAACGGGGTAATTTCTTGTCGGTTCCGACAGATTGTCCGCAACGGGATGAGCGTATGGGCTGGACAGGGGATGCGCAGGTATTCGCTCGTACGGCTACTTATAATATGAATGTCGATCCGTTTTACACCCGTTGGCTCTACTCGGTCCGGGATAATCAAGGAGATGACGGTAGTTACGCGAACTATATACCCGTGGTCGGTTTCCCGCCTCACGGCGCGGAGGATGGCGGAGGTGCCATGGGATGGATGGAAGCCGGCGTGATCGTACCATGGCAAATGTATCAACAATACGGAGACGTGCGTATTCTGGAGCAGCATTACGCTTCCATGGTCGCTTATATGGATTATTTGGAGCGTCGTGCCGTACGCTATGTACAGCCCTTCGGTGGTTTCGGCGATTGGCTGGCTATCGAGCCGACGAATTCCATGTTGACGAACACCGCTTATTCCGCCTACGACGCTTTGATTATGGAGCAGGTAGCGAAACGTTTAGGGAAGGACGCGGACCAAAGGCGTTTCCGTACTTTCTACGAGAACGTGAAGAGGTCTTTTAACGACTTGTTCGTAAACGAGGAAGGACGCACGTTCGCCCCGACGGTGGAATCTATCTTTGGTAAGGATTCGCAAGTAGGTATGTGGCCCGGAACGGCGGCTACCGAGGCGAAAATCGTAGATACGCAGACCTCATACGTGGTTCCTCTCCAGTTCGATCTGTTCAATGAGAAAAACAAACCCTTGGCGATCCGGCATCTGGTAGAGAATATCAAGAAACATAATTATACGCTTACGACCGGTTTTATCGGTACGCCTTACCTGAATTTGGTATTATCCGACAATGGTTATGACGATGTCGCCTATAAGCTGTTTGAGCAAACCGCCTATCCTTCATGGCTGTATCCTGTCCTGCAAGGTGCTACCACGATTTGGGAACGTTGGAATTCCTACACGTTGGTAAATGGCTTCGGCCCTGTGGATATGAACTCTTTCAACCATTATTCGTATGGCGCTATCGAGGAGTGGATGATAGCTTATACCTTGGGTATCCAGCGGGATGAGGAACAACCCGCCTATAAGCACATCATCCTTCAGCCCCGTATCGGCGGAACCTTCTCGTTTATCCGGGGGCATTACGATTCCGCCTATGGCCGTATCGAGAGTGGATGGCAAATCCAAAAGAAGGGCTATATATACGAGGCAACCATCCCCGCTAATACGATGGCTATTTTATATCTGCCCGCTAAATCGGAGAAATCCATCCATGTGGAGAAAGGGCAGGAGGGGATCACGCCCGTGGGATTGAAGGATGGGAAGGCTGTGTACCGATTGAGATCGGGGAGCTACCGGATATGTGTGGATTGAATATTTAGAAAATATTTGGCCTTGCACCGGGTGTGCGGTCGAATTTCAAATTTGAAACCGGGCTTACATCGGGTGCGCGGTCAAATTTCAAATTTAAAACCGGGCTTACATCGGGTGCGCGGTCGAATCTTGGAGAAATGCGACGCTTCTCACCCGGTGTAAGGTCAGATTTTGTAAAAACGATAGTGCCCGGCCTTATTAAAATCTGTACATTCGCGCAAAAATAAATAAGAACATTGTTCATGATTGTTTAATTCTAATTAGATCAAGCGAGAATGTCAATACGAAAATCGGATCGCATTATCAGCGTGGAGCACGTATCGAAGTATTTTGGCGAGAAGGCCGTGCTGAATGATGTAAATTTACAGGTCCGCAAGGGCGAGTTTGTAACCATTTTGGGGCCTTCCGGTTGCGGAAAGACTACCCTGTTGCGTTTGATAGCCGGCTTCCAGACGGCCTCCGAGGGCGTTATCACGATGTCCGGGAAGGAGATTACGCAGACGCCGCCGCATAAACGTCCCGTAAATACGGTATTCCAGAAATATGCTTTATTTCCACATCTGAATGTGTACAATAATATCGCCTTTGGCCTGAAGCTGAAGAAACTTCCTTCCGCCACGATCGAGAAGAAAGTGAAACAGGCGTTGAAAATGGTAGGGTTGACAGACTATGAGGATCGGGATGTCGATTCCCTTTCCGGTGGCCAGCAGCAACGGGTGGCGATCGCTCGCGCTATCGTGAATGAGCCAGAGGTGTTATTGCTGGATGAGCCGTTGGCGGCCTTGGACTTGAAGATGCGCAAGGATATGCAAATGGAATTGAAAGAGATGCATAAGTCCTTAGGCATTACGTTCGTGTACGTGACCCACGACCAAGAGGAAGCGCTGACGCTGAGCGACACGATCGTTGTCATGAGCGAGGGAAAGATCCAGCAAATCGGTACCCCGATCGATATTTATAACGAGCCGGTCAATTCGTTCGTCGCTGATTTCATTGGTGAGAGTAACATCTTGAACGGAACGATGATCAAGGATAAGCAAGTCTCTTTCGCCGGTCATGAGTTCGAGTGCGTGGATGAGGGATTCGGGGAGCAAATGCCGGTAGATGTCGTGTTGCGCCCCGAGGATATTTACATCTTCGAGCCGTCGGAGGCGGCGATGTTAACGGGTACGGTAACCTCCTCCATCTTTAAGGGTGTGCATTATGAGATGATGGTGCAAACCCCGAACGGATACGAGTTCATGGTACAGGATTACCACTGTTTCGAGGCAGGTAGCGAGGTCGGGCTTCTTATCAAGCCTTTCGATATCCATGTAATGAAGAAAGAGCGTATTTGCAATACCTTCGAGGGAAAGCTCATCGACGCTACGCATGTGGAATTCCTAGGCTGTACGTTCGAATGCAAGGAGGTAACCGATATAGAGCCAAATACGCCTGTGAAAGTCGAGATCGATTTTAAAGATGTGATCTTGGAGGATAACGAGGAAGACGGTCGCCTGACCGGAGAGGTGAAATTTATCCTCTACAAAGGCAACCATTATCATCTGACCGTGTTTACGGATTGGGACGAGGACATCTTTGTCGATACCAACGATGTATGGGATGATGGAGATCATGTCGGCATAACGATCGCCCCGGATAAAATTCGAATTATTCATGCTTAAAAAGGGAAGGAAGTGATCAATACGTTTTCTGCATTTTTTATGAGACGAAGGAACTGGACCATTCCTTATGTCCTGTTCTTGGCCATCTTTGTCGTGATACCGCTCCTCTTGATCGTGTATTACGCCTTTACGAATGACGAGGGGATGTTTACCTTCGCCAATTTCCGTAAGTTTATGATCCATCCCGAGGCGATAAACACCTTCGTGTATTCAGTCGGGATCGCTTTGATAACGACCATTCTTTGTCTGCTGCTGGGATATCCGGCCGCTTGGATATTGAGCCAAGCCCGGTTTAATACTTCCCGTACGATGGTCGTCTTGTTTATCCTTCCGATGTGGGTCAATATCTTGATCCGTACGTTGGCTACCGTGGCTTTGTTCGATTTCTTGAATTTCCCGCTGGGAGAGGGGGCCTTGATCTTTGGCATGGTGTACAACTTCTTGCCCTTTATGATCTACCCGATTTATAATACGCTCCAGAAAATGGATCACAGCTTGATAGAGGCGGCGCAAGACTTGGGGGCGAATCCGTCGCAGGTATTTATCAAGGCCGTATTCCCACTATCGATGCCGGGAGTGATGAGCGGTATCATGATGGTGTTTATGCCGACCATCTCTACGTTTGCCATCGCCGAGTTGTTGACGATGAACAATATCAAGCTCTTCGGTACGACCATACAGGAGAATATCAATAACGGTATGTGGAACTACGGGGCGGCGCTTTCTCTTATCATGTTGTTATTAATCGGAATCACGGGATTGTTCAGCAATGAGAGCGGTGATTCGGCGAATGAGGGAGGGCTTATCTGATGGTGAAATATTTAGCTAAGGGATATCTGTGGGCTTTGCTCTTGTTGCTCTACTCGCCGATCCTGATTATCATGATCTTCTCGTTCACGGAGGCGAAAGTGCTGGGTAACTGGACCGGGTTCTCCACGAAATTATATAGCTCTCTTTTTGCCGGCAACGTACAACATTCGTTGGTCAGCGCCCTTTGGAATACGTTCGCTATCGCCATGATAGCCGCTACGGTATCTACCTTGTTGGGGAGCGTAGCCGCTATCGGGATCTTTAATTTGAAGGCAAGGGCCCGTAATGCCGTGAGCTTTGTCAATAACATCCCGATGTTGAATCCGGATATCATTACCGGTATTTCCTTGTTCCTGTTGTTTGTCAGCTTAGGGATCTCCCAAGGGTTCACGACGGTCGTGTTGGCGCATATCACGTTCTGTACGCCGTATGTGGTATTAAGCGTCATGCCCCGCTTGAAACAAATGAACCAGAATATCTACGAGGCGGCGTTGGATTTGGGGGCGACCCCGTTTCAGGCCTTGCGGAAGGTGATCTTCCCGGAGATCCGTCCGGGTATGATCAGTGGCTTTATCCTTGCCTTCACGCTGTCTATCGACGATTTCGCCGTGACCATATTTACGATTGGTAACGAGGGCTTGGAAACCCTTTCCACCTTTATCTACGCGGATGCCCGTAAAGGGGGATTGACCCCGGAGCTGCGTCCCCTCTCGACGATTATCTTCGTAACCGTGTTAGTATTGTTGATTGTTATAAATAAACGTGCTGAGAAAGCGAAGCGAGCGTAAATGAAAATGAAGAAATTTATATCGATTCTGTCTGTTTTGGCCCTGCTTATGGGGCTGTTCACTTCTTGCGGGCGCTCGGACGAGGAGAGAAGTAAGATCTTGAAGATTTATAACTGGGGAGATTATATCGACGAGGACGTCCTGACGGATTTCCCGAAATGGTATAAGGAACAGACGGGTGAGGAGGTCCGGATTATCTATCAGGTCTTTGATATCAACGAGATCATGTTGACCAAGATCGAACGGGGGCATGAGGATTTCGACTTGATCTGTCCCTCGGAGTATATCCTTGAGCGCATGCTGCGGAAAAATCTCTTGCTACCGATCGACCGTAATTTCGGGAAGACACCGGATTATATCGACAATGTCTCTCCCTATATCCAAGAGGAACTGAATAAGTTAAGTCAGCCGGGCCGTAAGACTACCGACTACGTGGTTCCTTATATGTGGGGAACCGCCGGCCTGTTGTATAATAAAGCCGATGTCTCGAGGGACGAGGTCATGTCGTGGAAATGCCTTTGGGACCCTCGTTTCAGGAATAAGATCTTGATGAAGGATAGCTATCGCGACGCCTATGGAACCGCCATCATCTACGCCCATGCGAGGGAATTGGCGGACGGTACCATCACGGTGGAGCAATTGATGAACGATAGCTCCCCGGAAATGATCGCTATCGCCGAGGAATACTTGAAGAAGATGAAACCGAATATCGCCGGTTGGGAGGCCGATTTCGGTAAGGAGATGATGACGAAAGGAAAGGCGTGGCTGAATTTCACTTGGAGCGGCGACGCGGTCTGGGCCATGGAAGAGGCGAGTGCCGTAGGCATAGATCTGGGGTATGAGGTTCCTTTGGAGGGTAGTAATATCTGGTACGATGGTTGGGCGATCCCTAAATACGCTCGCAACGTGAAGGCGGCCAGTTATTTTATGGACTATCTATGCCGTCCGGACATCGTCAGCCGTAATATGGAGGTGACCGGATATGTCAGCACCGTGGCCACCCCGGAAATATTGGCGGAAAAGATCGATACGATGCGGACCGAGTTCTCGGACGTAAGTTATTTCTTCGGATCGGGAGCGGAGCGTGTCCAGATAGACCCGGCTCAATATCCGGACCGGAAGGTTGTGGAACGTTGTGCTATGATCCGTGATTTCGGGAACGAGACGGAGGTGGTTCTGGAAATGTGGAGCCGGGTAAAAGGTGACAATCTTAACTCTTGGATTGTTATATTGATATTCGCTGTTTTCGGCTTGTTGTTTGTCTGGGTTGTTTACAAGCGGATCAATCGTTATCAACAGAAAAGACGACATCGCAGACGTCGTAGCTGGTATAAAAAGAAATGATATGGAAGGCATAAAGAACTTGATTATAGACTTGGGCGGTGTGCTTATTAACCTGACTCGCAATCGTTGTATCGAGGCTTTCGAGAATCTGGGTGTGGAGAATATCCGGGAACAGATTACGAATAACTATCAACATAAGGATTTGTTTGAACGGTTAGAGTTGGGAACGATATCGGTGGAACAGTTCCGTGATGATATTCGTACCTTATCGGGAAAGCCCCTGACGGACGAACAAATCGACACGGCATGGATCGCCATGTTGGGAGACGTTCCGGAAAATAAGTTGCGTCTGCTATTGGAGCTTCGTGAACGCTATCATACGATGCTTCTGAGCAATACGAACGAGCTTCATTGGAAATGGTCCGAAGATACCTATTTCTCTTATCAAGGTCTTTGTGCCCAAGATTTCTTCCATAAGATTTACCTCTCTTACGAATTGCATATGCTGAAGCCGAATGCGGATATTTTTGAGTACGTACTGAAGGATTCGAATCTTTTAGCCGAGGAGACTATGCTGATTGATGACGCTTCCGTGAATTGCCGGGCGGCCGAATTATTGGGAATGAAGTCCTATATGCCGCAACCACGAGAGGATTGGTCGCATCTGTTCAAGTAAAACTTTTAACTATCCCGGATCGAACTAAATCGATAGTGTTCTGTTTAATAAGGATGAATAAATATAGTTATTGATTTAGTTATGAAAAAGTTAGTACTTATAGCGTTAGTAGGAGTCAGCTTGTTCTGGAGTTGTTCTAAAGATGATGAATGTGGGGAGGCAACGGTAGCGCTTATCACGCCGGAGTTCAGGTTGGCTGATATCGTTTCGGAATATCCTTTTACCGGAGCGTTAGGGGTAGCACCCTGTGAGGAGAATTCTTCTATTTATTTCGGAAATTATAACTCTTCGGGAACACGTACTCCTATCCATGCCTTATATACGGTAGGCAAAGGAAATGTATTACCCAGTACGAATCCGGTTCGTTTACCTTCGGGAACTTATAATTTTATTTATTGGGGAGTCGTACAAAACGATACGTCTGATCCTACTTATCCGGGATCTCGTGTCGATGAACCTGTTTATATCTTAGGGGAAGATATGAATGATCAATACTTCAAGCTATATCCGAATCAGATGGATACAACGTATGGTCCTGTATACGATTATGTCTACGCGAAACAATCGATCAATATCGGGGTGGATACGATGGGAACCTTGCTGCATAGGGTTGCCGCCGGACTGAAGGTCACATTATCCGGCAAGGATGGAAGTATCGATCCGAATATCACGAGCGTAAACGTACAGGTGGGTAATATCGCTTACGCCATAAATTATTATACGGGCAAAGCCAGTGATTTCTCGAAAACGATAAGTTTCCCCCTTTCCTTATCCACTGATGGAAATACGTTAAGTACCAGTTCAACGGTGATGTTATTCCCTTCCGCTCCCAATCCTCCTGTTACCTTGGTAATAACGATGGCTAACGGGAAAACACAGACCTATCGGCAGAATTTAGTGAATACTTTATCCCCGGGGACTCGTTTGACCTTGAAAGCGACGATCGGCGATATCTTGATGGAGGAAACGAACCCCGGAAACTTTAACGTGACCGGATGGACGGAACAAACCGAGACCGTCGATTTCTAGGTGACGAATTAAATATCCTTTACTTTTAGGATATTATATGAGGTTCCAAGATCATATACATCATTCCCGTCTACTTTCTTGATGTACTTTACGACACGGATGGTGACGGGAAGGATGATAACCTCGTACAAGGATTTAAGTACCGCCTGCGTCCCGATCATGATAAGCAATTCTCCGACCGGGATCAATCCGGCGAAGGCGATCGGGAAAAAGATCAGGGAATCGGCGCTCTCACCGATAAGGGTGGATACGATCGCCCGCAGCGAGAAGTGCTTTCCGTTGGAGGCGATTTTCATCTTGCTCATCACATAAGCGTTCAGGAAAGAACCGACCAGAAACGCTATCAAGCTGGCGACCGCTATACGCGGAGCCATCCCGAACACGAAGTTGAAGCCTTCCTCCCCCTCCCAGAAAGGGGCGGCCGGTAATAATACCGCCAATTGCGCGAAAGCGATCACCAGAAAATTAGAGGCGAAGCCACTCCAGATAATCAGCCGTGCCTTCTTGAATCCCCATACTTCCGCTATACAATCATTGATGATATACGAGATCGGGAATACGATCAAACCTGCGGTAGCCGTTATACCGCCTACTTGCACTACTTTTGTCTCTAAAAGATTGGACGCCACAAGGCATATGTTAAAAAGTATACCTAGCAGCATGAAAGGTACTGTAACTGTTTTTTGCATGTCTTCTTGTTTTTAACGAGGTTTATCAAGCACTCGGGGCGCAAAGGTACGAAAATTCTTATTAAAAACGATGGGTATAGCAGATACCGATCGCATGGCGGTAATTCACGGGATCGTCTACATTAAATATATGGTAGCGATAATAGAGTTGGAGGTTATTGTTCGGGTTTAGTTGGTAATTACTTCCTGTGGAGAAACGGATCTTATCGGACCGCATCTTATTTCGCGTATCATTGAAGACCTCGGTGTAGGCAAAAGGACAGAAACCACTCTTGCCGATCTTATAGGAGAGGGTCAGCATCGAACGCAGATAATTCTTGGGATGTTCGGCATGAACCTTATAGGTGCTTTGGAAACGTTCCCGGACAGAGAGGGTAAAACGTCCGGCCGAATAAGTCCCCGTAGCGTAGAGATAATATCGGTTTCGTAACTCGTCGGATGCCTTGTATCGTACTAGAGACATATACCCGCTTCCCGCTAGAAGATATTTGTTAAACTTGTAGTTTACCTCAACGGTGGTAAGGAACCATTCCGCTTCCTTGAAATCATCCCTCGGGCGGATGTCCTCTTCTACGAGAAAGGATAAATGCTTATAGATTTTTCCACATAGGCTCGCCTTGAAATACACACCTGCACCCTCCATTCCGTATAAGGATGAAGTGCATCCTATTATAAAGAATAAGATCAGAGAAATAGATCGTTTTGTATATGATGTGTTTTTCATGTAGAATGACTTCCGTATGCAAAAGTAGTGTTTTTGGATGTAATACCAACGTCTCAGGATATTATATCCGATTTTACGTATATTTGTCCCTTATTAACTATCAAATTCGAATACATGGAAAACATATCAAGAAGAACGGCTATCAAGACATTTCTAGCTGGAGGCGCGGCTTTGGCGGCTACAGGTATCGAGGCGACCGCCGCCGCGAAAAAGAAAACAGACGTGAAGGAACCCTTGAAAGGCAATGTCCGGCACTCCGTAAGTAAATGGTGTTTCGGCGATTATAAGCTGGACGAGTTCTGTGAGATCTGCAAGCATATAGGGATTGAATCCGTCGAGTTGCTGGACCCGGTAGATTGGCCGATCGTGCAAAAACATGGCCTGACGGTGGCGATGGCGCAAGGGGCCGGGCTTGGAATAGATCGAGGTTTCAATGATCCGGCCTTGCATGCCGAGTTGGTCGCCAGTTATGAGAAGGTGATCCCGATGGTGGCGGACGCTGGATTGACAAACTTGATTTGCTTCTCCGGCAGACGTAATGGCGTAACGGACTTGCAAGGCTGGGAGAACTGCGAGAAGGGGTTGAAGCGCCTTATCCCGTTAGCGGAGAAACACAAGGTCGTCTTGACCATGGAACTTTTGAACAGTGTCGGCCATAAGGATTATCTGTGCGATCATACGGTTTGGGGGGCGGAACTTTGTCGCCGTATCGGTTCCCCTAATTTTAAGTTACTATATGATATTTATCATATGCAGATCATGGAGGGGAATATCATCGAGAATATCCGGAAATATAATCAATACTTCTCCCATGTCCATACCGGAGGTAGCCCGGGACGCGCGGAAATCGACGAGACGCAGGAACTTTATTATCCGGCTATCATCAAGGCGCTTATGGAGACAGGCTATAAAGGCTTCGTTGGGCAGGAGTTCGTCCCCGCCCAAGAAGATAAGATCGCTTCCTTGGAGAAGTGTATCCGTATCTGTGATGTATAGGGCTATTTAGTAATAACTTACAGTGTCAAGCCAGTGCCGTTATAGTGGCACGGCTGTGCCACCAGCGTGGCATCGTTGTGCCATCGCTATGGCATCGTCGTGCCATCGCCGTGGCATTATCGTGCCATAAGGGTGGTACGACTATAATACTAGAATGACAAAGACCTTGAATTTATTTTCTCCAACCATGTTACGTTTTCTTTTCTCGATTGTCATTAAGATAGAATGGAACAAGAACAGTTTAAAAAAGAGATATTGCCTTTGCGGGAGAAACTATTCCTCTATGCGAGAAGGCTGCTGGATAACCCGGAGGATGCCGAGGATATCATGCAGGAAGTCTTTTTGAAACTGTGGTATATGCGTGGCGAGTTAGACTATTATAATAATGTAATGGCCTTGTCCGTACAAATCACAAAGCACCTTTGCCTGAATCGGATGAAAGTGCGTGAACGCACGGAAGGTGAGGCGGGCGAACAATTCTTTATCTGCGATGCCTCCACGCCTTATACCCAGCTGGAACAAAAAGACAGTTTGGAGCATGTAATGCGGCTTATCAATAAACTACCGGGACTTCAACAGACCATTCTTCGCATGAAACACGTGGATGGTTTCGAGGTGGAGGAAATCGCCGGGTTGACCGGAAGTACCCCCGAGGCGGTACGTATGAATCTTTCCCGTGCCCGTAAACGGGTGAGAGAGCAATTCTTTAAAATGCAGACGTTATGAAAACAGAGGAATACAAATCTATAGAGGATTTATTAGACCGCTTCTTCGAGGGCCGGACCTCGAACGAGGAGGAGCGAGTGTTGTATGAGTTCTTCGCACGTCCGGATATTCCCGCCCATCTGGAACGTTATCGGGAGGTATTCGGATATTTTGAGAGTGGTATCGCCTTGGATTTTAGCGAGACTCCGGAATTGAGGCTACCCACTAAGGAAATTTCTTTTAAACGAAAGATAGGATGGGCGATCGCTGTTTGTGTGGCGGCTTCTCTTTTATTGTTTTTGGTGAATACGGTCTTTATGAATCAAAATGCTTCTTTTAATCCTTATGAGGGAAGCTACATTGTGCGCAATGGTGTCGTAATGACAGATATAAAGAAGATACAACCCGAATTGGAGGTCGTATCCCGAGCGGCGGAAGCGATGGAAAAGAATGCGGATCGGCTCTTAAGAAATGCGGATGAAATCGCTTATTTGCCGGAAAGGATGAATAAGCGGTTCGAGAAGAAACGGGAGACTCTACTTAGGAATATTCCGGATACCCATGTACGTAAGGAGGTTTATAAGATGTTGGAATTGGATAAATAGTAAATTAACTAATAAACAAAAGAAGTTATGAAAGCGAGTAAATGTTTTTGGGTGGCATTATGCCTTTTGGCGGGAAGTTTCAGCACGGAGTTATGGGCGCAGAAGAATTTGGAGGCTGTCGTGCAGAAATGTAAAGCGGATAAGACGATCGACAAAAGTGTAGTAACGAATAAGGATCAGAAAACGAAGAAGGTATATAAGATCGTATCCTCTTTCATCGTGGGGGGCCACGCCGCATTACAGCAAGAGATTAAATCCGCTTTTGAGCGGGATAAAGAAGAGGCTTATCAAGTGATCGAGAATGAGAACGATGGGGTGGTTAGTTGGTTTATTCGTTTCTCGAAGGGTAAAAATACAGTTTCTTATTCCATAAATATTGATAAGGAAGAGCTTCTCTTGACAGTCATTGAGAACTTCGACATGCCGGAGGAAAAAGATATAGAGATAAGATCAAGTAGTGACATGTAGGTTTTACTATGTAGATAAGTCAACAATAGCACCTCTCATCTGTGAAGCTGGGAGGTGTTTCTTTATGTCAAGATATTGGACAGTAGTGTCTAAATTTTGTACACCACTGTCAAATAATTGGACAGTCTGTTTTAGAAAGCAAAACAGTACTTGTTTGATAATTAAGTGTTTAGTTAGTTTGGCACACTATTTGAATTAGATATGGTAAATTAAATAGTTAGATAACAATTAAAACAAATACAGTCATGATTAAGATCGAAGGTTTAAGTAAGTTTTTCCGTACGGAAGAGGTTGAGACAATTGCGTTGAATAAGGTTTCTTTGGAGGTAAAAGATGGCGAGTTCGTCGCTGTCATGGGACCTTCCGGTTGCGGTAAGTCTACGTTGTTGAATATTCTGGGTTTGCTGGATAACCCTTCCGAGGGAAATTATTACTTGGGCGACCAAGAGGTAGGCCATTTAAAAGAGAAAGAGCGTACGCAAGTCCGTAAGGGAAACATCGGTTTCGTGTTCCAGAGCTTCAACTTGATAGATGAGTTGAATGTCTACGAGAACGTGGAACTACCGCTGACTTATCTAAAGATCAAGGCATCGGAGCGTAAACAAATGGTAACGGATATCTTGAAACGAATGAATATCAGTCACCGTGCGGCTCACTTCCCTCAGCAGCTCTCCGGAGGTCAGCAACAGCGTGTAGCGATCGCCCGTGCGGTAGTCTCCAACCCGAAGATCATCTTGGCCGATGAGCCGACGGGTAACTTGGACTCCAAGAACGGTGCCGAGGTCATGCAGCTACTCACTGAGCTGAATAAGGAGGGAACGACGATCGTAATGGTGACGCACTCCAAGCACGACGCAGGTTTCGCTCACCGTGTGATCAACTTGTTCGACGGTAGCGTTGTTTCTTCTGTTAGTGAATTTATTTAGTCAACAGGACGTAAACACATACACACAAGAGTTTTTTATAAGCTAACTGGCCTGTGAAGGTCGGTTAGCTTTCAATTTAACTTAAATACAAATCGATGAGACAGCTATATTATACAATCCGTTATTTACTTCGAGGTCGAGGGGGAAATGTGATCAAGGTCCTGTCCTTGACACTAGGACTTGGAGTGGGATTGATCCTGTTCGCTAGGGTCGCTTTTGAATTGAGCTTCGATACATTCTTTGACCAAGTGGAAGATTTGTATAGCGTGCATGTACGATACAGTGATGAGAAGGAGGGAGAGGAAAATGAGTCTCGTATCCTATTTGCCCCGATCCCAGAGGCTTTGCGGCAGGAGTTCCCCGAGATACAGTACGCGACGGTTTGCCGGAGAAGATATGGAGCCGTATTATATCATGGTGAGGATCGGTTCAAGCCCCGCTTGATGATGGCGGATTCCCTCTTTTTCCGTACGATGGGAATCAAGGTGCTAAGAGGGGATGATCGTTTATTGGGAATTGAGGATCAAGTTTTCTTATCGGAAAAAATGGCTGAACGTATATTTGGCAAGGAAGATCCGATCGGGAAACAACTGTTGTACGGAAAAAACTATCCTTATACGGTGGCCGGGATATTCCGTGACATACCGGAAAATAGTCATTTACGTTTTGACGCTGTCGCTTCTTTCATTAATATGAAAACCCAATTCGGCGCTTATGCGGGTTGGGGTGCCGACGATAGTTATCTGGGCTATATCCGCCTTCAACCGGGTGTGGCCGCGGAACAAATCAATCAGAAAATACCGGCTTTATTGCCTAAATATATAGATGTAGAAAAAGAGAGGAAACAAGGGTTTGATATGGAGCTTTATATCAAGCCGGCCTCGGAGATATATACGCAAAGCACCGAGGTCAAGCGGATGGTAGTGATCATGAGCGTACTGGCTTTCGCTTTGCTATTCGTGGCAGCGATGAATTATATCTTAAACTCGGTATCTTCTCTGCCGATCCGGGCGAGATCCGTAGGAGTACACAAATGTAATGGAGCTTCCAGCAAGGACATTTTCAATATGTTCTTGTTTGAGACGGCGGCTTTATTTGTAGTGGCCCTTGTATGTATGGCATTGCTTTTATTCGCGTTCCGGGAATATGTGGCGGATATGGCGGCTGTTCCTACTTTGGGTACTTTATTGAACGCGCAGACTATATGGCTGCCTGCGATCATGATCTTGGCTATATTCATTTTGTCCGCCTTGCTACCGGCCCGTTTGTTTAGCGTTATCCCGGTTACCCAAGTATTTCGGGTATCTACTTCGGGCAAGCAGGGATGGAAACGGAGTTTACTCTTTATCCAGTTTGGAGGAATAGCGTTTGTCATTACATTATTGGTGATCGTATTATTGCAATATGATCGGCTAATGAATAATGATCTAGGATATGATCCTGAAAATATAGTGTATGCTTCCTTGGATAATATGGACGATCAGAAGACGGCTAAGCTTACCGCTGAGTTCAAGAAGTTTCCTTATGTCACGGCTACGGGGCTTTCGTCAATGGATATTCTAAGTGGTTATGGTGGTTTCCCTGTTCTGGATAATGAGAAAAACTGGCTGTTCACGGCCCGGCAGGTAAACTATGATGCCGATTATCTCTCTCTGATGAAAATCCCCTTGCTTGAGGGACAACCACTGAAAGGCGATGGCGATATTTTAGTGAATGAGTCTTTCGTGAGTAGACGTGGGTGGACGGATGGTGCGATCGGTAAATATATTTATGATGATGAGGGTAATTTGAAAGGGAAAATAGTGGGTGTCACCCGTGATTTCATGGTGAATTCCTTCTTTGAGTCCCAGTTACCGGTCATTATGTTTGGTAGTAGCCGGATGGATTATTGTAACTTTACGATTCGTGTCTCCGAGTTAACCCCGGAACATATGCGGGAAATGAATGATAAGATCGCGGGACTATTTCCGAACGAGGATGTCGGTTTTACGGTGTTGAAAACGATTATAGAGTCTCAGTACGAGGGAACCCGTCATTTCCGTGATGGTGTCTTTGTTGCCTCGATCGCTATCTTGTTGATCACCTTAATGGGATTATTAGGGTATATTACGGACGAGATGCACCGTAGGAGTAAAGAGATCGCGATTCGCAAGGTGAATGGAGCGACGGCCCCGAATATTTTACGTCTTTTATCTAAAGATGTTTTGGTCACGGCTTTCCCGGCTATCCTTTTAGGAGTGATCGCTTCCCGAGTGGTAGGAGAGAGTTGGTTGAGGCAATTCGCGGATAAGATCCCGCTGACTGTTTTTATTTTCATATCTACGGCTCTATTGGTTCTAGCGATCATTTGGGGATGCGTGATCCTGAAATCTTGGGATATCGCCAATGAGAACCCGGTTCGTAGTATTAAGAGCGAATAATATAAACATGTAATATAAAATTACGTATGAAAACTATTTTGAGGAATCTTTTGAGTGTATTGCGCCGTTTCAAGATGGCGACACTTTTAAATGTATTAGGGCTATCTGTGGCTTTTTCCGCTTTCATCTTGATTATGATGCAAGTTGACTATGACCAAAATTTTGACCGGGGATATACGGATACGGAATCTATATTCCGAGTGGAAATAATACAAGATGATGGTAGTGGACAAGCGATTGTTTGCCGCCCGTTGGCAGATGCTTTCATCCAATCCTCTCCACATATTGTTACGGGAACATTGGTGAATTCATGGGGTGGCGCGTTGTTTTTCTCAGTGGAAGAGAATGGCGAGCGGAATAGTTTCAGGGAACAATGCGTAAGTGTTTATCCTGATTTTACAAAGGTGTTTGATTTTGATTTCTTAGAAGGAAATCAATCTGCCTTGGAGGAGCCAACTCGGGTTTTGCTACCGCAAAGTATGGCTTATAAATTATTTGGAAGCCAACCGGCTGTTGGTAAACAGTTGTTATTTGAGAATGGTGATAAGCTGACGGTTGGAGGTGTATATAAAGATTTTCCCCATAATTCATCCGTGCAAAACTGTATTTACCGAAAGATGGATTCAAGAGAAAATATCCAAGAATGGGGAAACTGGAATTATGAGTTTTATGTTCGGCTAGACGATCCAAAAAACGCAGAAGGATTGTTTGAGAATTTTGCGGCTCATTTTGATCCTACCCCTGTAAAGGAGCATTGGGGCGGATATCATCTTCGTTTGAACCCGCTGCCTGACGTTCATTTTACGACGGGTATCCAATATGATAAGACTCCTAAATCCAGTAAGCAAACCTTGTTAGTGTTGTTTGCGATCGCCATCGTAATCGTCGTGATCGCCGGGATTAATTTCACGAACTTCAGCACGGCGCTTACTCCGATGCGTATCAAGAGCATAAATACGCAGAAAGTCTTGGGGGGTGAGGTGTCGGTAATCCGTATGTCGTTGATCTTGGAGGCTGTCGCCATTGGCTTTATTTCTTTTCTGTTGGCGTTGTTTTGGGTCTATCTGTTTGCTAGAACGAACCTTTCCGTGCTGATCGATCCCCGGATCGCCTTGACGGATTATCCGCTGTTGCTGGGAGCTACGGCATTGATCGCGATCGTTACCGGTTTGTGTGCCGGGCTATATCCCGCTTATTATATGACCTCTTTTTCTCCGGCTCTGGTATTGAAAGGGAGCTTTGGTCTCTCGCCCAGGGGACGCCAGTTGCGCAATGCCTTGATCGGTGTACAGTTCGTCGCCTCTTTCGGTCTGATTATCGGGGCAGTATTCATGTATCTGCAAAATTATTATATGCAACACACCCCACTGGGTTACGATAAGGATGAGGTTATCGTCATGGATCTGAACTTTAAGCTATGGAAAAGCCATGAGGCTTTCGTGAATCAGGCAAAATCGTTCTCGGGTATCGAGGGCGTGACGTTCGCTGAACCTCTTCTCTCCAGTAGCGACCAGTACATGGGGTGGGGACGCGAGTACCAAGACCGGAGTATCAACTTCCAATGTCTGCCGGTAGATCCCTCTTTCCTACGAGTGATGGGGATAGAGGTGAGCGAGGGCCGCGATTTCCGGGAGGACGACGCTCATAATCCGTACGGTGCCTATATATTTAACGAGCGTGCTCGCTCTACTTATGATATGGAGCTGGGGTCGATGCTCGACAGCGCGAAAATCGTAGGCTTTATACCGGACGTGAAGTTCGCCTCTTTCCGTACGGAGGTGGCGCCGATGGCTTTCTTCGTATGGGGAACGCAAAATTGGGGGAGTTACCCGAATTGGGTATATATAAAGGTAAAGGCTGGCTCGGACTTGCGGGCAGCGATGGATCATGTACGGTCGGTCGCACGGACATTTGATCCGGAGTATCCTTTCAATATCCGTTTCTTTGATCAGGTGCTGGATAACTTGTATAAGAAGGAGGGGAACTTGAGTTCGTTGATTACTTTGTTCGGGGCGTGCGCTATTTTCATATCGATCGTAGGTGTCTTCGGTTTGGTGGTGTTTGATAGCGAGTATCGGAAGAAGGAGATCGGCGTCCGTAAGGTGCTAGGCTCTACTACCGGCGAGATTATCGTGATGTTCAACAAGACGTACTTGCGCATCTTATGTGTCTGCTTCGTGCTGGGCGCTCCGGTGGCTGGCTATGGGGTGCATCGCTGGCTGGAGAACTTCGCCTACAAGACCCCGATGCATTGGTGGGTTTATCTGCTGGCTTTCGCTATCGTATCCGTCATCACGATCCTAACCGTCACCTTCCAAAACTGGCATGCGGCGAATGAGAATCCGGTGCATAGCTTGAAGAATGAATGATTGGAGGTGTATCAATTTGATATTACCGGATGCGGATGATGCGGGATACGCAGACAAAAAACAAAAGCTTATGTCATGATCAACCTCTTATATCTATCAAAAAGATCGGATAAGGCCCGTTTCACTGACATAGGAAGTGTGTGTCCAATAATTAGACAATGGTGTCCAATTATTGGACACTTCTATTTTGTAGATAGATATACAATCTGTTGAATACTAGAATTATATATGTTTTGGCACGCTATTTGAATATAACTAGGCAAATGTAAGAATAATCAATTAAAACAAATACGGCCATGATTAAGATCAATATCCTAAGTCAGTTTTCCATGAAGACAATCTTACGTAATTTCGTTCATGTGTTGACACGTTTCAAGGTCGCTACCCTCTTGAATGTAGCGGGATTAGCGGTCGCTTTCGCCGCGTTTCTAATAATCATGATGCAAGTAAGCTTTGAGCGTAACTTCGATCGTTGTCATCCGAACGCGAGCCGGATTTATCGGATGGGGCTTTCTTTTCCGGATGGAACAAGCATGATCCATAGCCGCCCGTTGATAGAGTCGTTCATCCACTCCTCCCCACATATTGAGGCAGGTACGCTGATCAATCCGTATATAGGAGAAATGTATGTGACGGTTACAAGAAAAGAAGGAAAGCAAGGTTTCAAGGAGACGGTCATAACTTGCCATCCGGAGATTACCCGGATGTTTCAGTTTACGATGCGTGAAGGAGAATCTTCTTGCTTGTCGGAACCGGAAAAAGCCTTGATACCGGAAAGTATGGCTCACCGATTATTTGGAAAGGAATCGGCAATTGGAAAGCAGATCGTTCCCGATGGTGGGATCTGGACGAAGCCGGGTGTGAAATATTTGGTGGTAGGAGGTGTTTATAAGGATTTCCCGGAAAACACACAGTTGAGAAACGTGATTTATACGGAAATGTCTCCGGATTACGCGCTGACGAATTGGATAAGTAGTAACTATTTCTGTTACGTGATGCTAGATCCTTCCGCTTCTCCGAAAGAAGTGGCTGAGAACTTTGACGCTCATTTTGACTATTCGAAACAGTATGGAGATATGGCGAAAGATATACATGCCGAGCTGGCCCCTCTGACTGATATTTATTATATGAACGAGGATTCTAGCGGAAGCTTGGTGAAAAGTGGTAGCGCGGAGAAAACCCGGCTACTGATGCTGATCGCTTTTTTGGTGATTATCGTGGCGGGTATCAACTTCACGAACTTTAGTACCTCTTTGGCGCCTTTGCGCATCAAGAGTATTAATACGCAAAAAGTGCTGGGAAGCTCGGTTGGCGTATTGCGTGCTTCCCTGTTATTTGAGGCGGTGGGTATTAGCTTGCTTGCTTTCCTTTGTTCTTTGTTTGTCGTTTGGGGGTTAGGGCGTATGGAATGGTTGTATTTCGTGCAAGCGGATACGACACTGGCTGCTTATCCCGGTTTGGTGGGAGGTTTGGCCGCATTATCGGTTATCATAGGCTTTATTGCGGGTATCTATCCTTCTGTGTATATGACTTCTTTTCCTCCGGCAGTGGTTTTGAAAGGCTCTTTCGGGCTTTCTTCCTCGGGGAAGAAGTTGCGAACGGCATTGATCGGCTTTCAGTTTGTGGTCTCTATCGTATTGATTATATCAGCCATGTTCGTTCGTCAGCAAAATCGGTTTATGCAAAAGTACTCTTTAGGCTTCGACAAGGATCAGGTGGTGGTAGTCGAGTTGAATGGGAATATTGTGCGTAATCATAAGGATAGCTACGTGGGCGGATTGAAGGAATATCCGGGTATAGAGGATGTGGCGTTTTGTCGCCAGAAGTTCGGGTCGGAGGATAGTTACCGTACATGGTCTGGCATCTATAAAGAACAGAGTGTCGGTTTTACGTCTCTCGCTGTCTCTTGGAATTTCTTCAAGGTAATGGGCATTCCCTTGATCGGGGGGCGGATGCCTACCGAGTCCGATGAGAAAGGCAAGAGGTATAGTTATGTATTCAATAAACAAATGCGGGATAAATGGAATATGGAGCCGAATGATATTATGCGGATTCCATGGCTCGGAGAGGAGTCGGCCGATGGTTCCCTGATCGGATTTGTGGACGATGTTAAGTTTACCTCCTTGCGACAGGGCGTCTCCGAGTTAGGTTTTGTCATCAATGAACCCAGCTTGATGCAGTATTCGTTTATCCGGGTGAAGGCGGGAAGCGATATGATAGGAGTGGTGGATCATATTCGTCAGACGGTGGCTCGCTTGGATCCTACCTATCCTTGTGAGGTGGAATTTTATGATGAGATATTCGATCATTTATATCATCAGGAGCGGAATCTGAGTACGATGATTTTATTGTTTAGCCTGTTGGCGGTGATTATCTCTATCGTCGGTATATTCGGCCTCGTTATATTCGAGACCCAGTATCGCCGGAAAGAGATCGGCATCCGCAAGGTATTCGGAGCCACGGTTCATGAGATATTGATTATGTTCAATAAGATTTATTTCCGTATTGTTTGCGTTTGCTTTATCATAGCGGCTCCTTTGGCCTATTATGGCGTACGGAAATGGTTAGAGGGTTTCGCTTATAAAACTCCTATTTATTGGTGGATATTTGCGTTCGCCCTATTCATTGTCTCCTTAATAACGATGTTCACGGTCACTTTCCAGAACTGGCGTGCGGCGAATGCGAACCCGGTGGATAGTATTAAAACGGAATAAAGGAAAAAACGATATGCCCATGAATACGATTATTCGAAATCTTTTCAGCATACTAAGGCGATTTAAGGTGGCAAGCACATTAAATATAGTGGGGCTTGCCGTTGCTTTCGCTGCCTTTATCGTGATTTTGATACAGGTGAATTTTGAGTGGACGTTTGATCGTTGCCATCCGACTTCCAATCGTATTTATCGGGTAGAGCTAACTCCGGCGGTCGGGTTCAATACGATTTTATCCCGTGGATTGGTTGAGGCCGTTATCCAATCTTCTCCACATATTGAGGCTGGAACATTGCTAACCCCTTCTTTCGGGGAGATTTATTTGACGGCTGAGAAAAAAGATGGAGAACGGTTGGGATTTGAGGAAACCATAACAACCTGCCATCCTACTTTACCTTCTATCTTCCAATTTCCGCTCATCGAAGGTGATCTTAATTGCTTGAATGAGCCGGAAAAGATTATGATCCCTGAAAGTTTGGCGATGAGGCTTTTCGGGAAAGGGGTTTCAGCGGTCGGTAAATCATTACAAGCGGAGCAAGCGGTATGGACGAAATCGCAGACTCTTTTTACAATAGGGGCGGTATATAAAGATTTTCCGGATAATACGCAGCTAAAGAATGTGATCTATACGTCGATTGATCCGGACTTCGAGGTCAATAATTTCGACGCAAGTAACTGGACCTGTTATCTATTGTTGGATCAATCCTCTTCAGTGGGAAGTGTGATGGATAATTTTAACCAGCATTTTGATTTCTCTAAAATAGGGCGGCCGGAGGCCCGGGTTCGGTTGGTTCCGCTTACCAGTATTTATTATTTGGATGAACCTAACAATTATAGCATGTCCCGGAAAGGGAATCTAGAGGTAACTGTCTTGCTTTTAGGGTTGGCTATATTGATCGTCTTTGTAGCCGCTATAAATTTTACGAATTTCAGTACGGCGTTGACGCCTTTGCGTGTGCGTAGTATTAATACCCAAAAGGTTCTGGGTAGCTCGGATCGTATCTTGAGAGGCTCTCTGTTAATCGAGGCTATTTTGATAAGTCTTATGGCATGGTTGATCGGTTTATGGATGGTATGGGGGCTTGACCGGACAGTGGCTTTACCTTTTCTTGAGGCGAGCCTTGATTTTTCAGTTAATATTCCGGTAATTGTTGTTTCTGGATTGATCGCTATATTGACAGGTGTGATCGCGGGCGTATATCCTTCTTATTATGTGACCTCTTTTCCTCCGGCTTTAGTTCTGAAGGGAAGTTTTGGACTTTCTCCAATCGGCAGGAAATTACGGATGGTTTTGATCGGTTTCCAGTTTGTCGTATCTATCCTGTTGATTATACTATCTTGTTTCATGGGGATTCAAAGCCATTATATCCGGAATTTCTCTTTGGGCTTTGATAAGGACGCAATCGCGATCGTGGAGTTGAGTCCCGCTTTATATGATAAGCATCATACGACTTATGCGGACCGTTTGAAGGGGTATCCCGGCATTGAGGATGTCGCTTTCTCTACGGCGAAAGTCGGGGCGGGAGATAATTATAGTTATAATACCGTGACTTATAAAGATCAAGAGTTTACCTATTTCGATATTAGGGTCTCTTCTAATTTCTTTCAGGTCATGGGAATACCAGTGGTCGAGGGGCGGGAATTCTCGAAAGCGGATGAAGGCTCGGAAAATGTCGTTTACATATTTAACCGTGCGGCGCATCGTGGCGCGAATATGGAAGAAGGAGATAATTTTCACGATGGCCGTATTATAGGCTTCACGGATCATGTCAAATTCACGTCGCTTCGGGATGGAGAAAACAATATCGCGTTCTCTTGCATGAGTTCGAAAAAACCGATGCCTGTTTCTTACATTCGATTAAAAGCGGGTACGGATATGTTCGCCGCCGTGGATTATATCCGAAAGAGCTTGAAAGAGCTAGATTCCGCTTACCCTTTTGATGTAGAGTTCTATGATGAGATTTTCGACAATCTATATCATAAGGAAGATGCCTTGCGAGATATGATAACGGTCTTTGGACTTTTAGCTATTATACTTTCATTGGTTGGGGTATTTGGCTTGGTCGTATTTGATACCCAATATAGAAGAAAGGAAATAGGTATTCGTAAAGTGCATGGAGCTACAGTAGGAGAGATCTTGCGGATGTTCAATAGATCGTATGTGAGGATCGTGATAATCTGCTTCGTGATCGCAGCTCCGGTTGCTTGGCTTGGCGTAGAGAAATGGTTGGAGAATTTTGCTTATAAAACACCGGTTTATGGTTGGGTGTTTTTACTGGCTTTGTCTGTTGTTTGCTTCATTACATCGTTGACTGTCTCTTTTCAATGTTGGCGTGCGGCGAACGCGAACCCGGTGGATAGTATTAAAACGGAATAATAAATGAAACTATATTAAGATGAAAACGATTATTCGTAACTTTCTGAGTGTGTTGAGGCGGTTTAAAATGGCGACTGCGTTGAACGTAGCCGGTCTTGCGGTTGCCTTTGCTGCCTTTATCGTGATTCTGATACAAATTAATTTTGAGCGGACTTTCGATCGCTGTCATCCTACCTCCGGGCGGATTTTCAGGGTGGACCTGACCGTACCGGGTACTTTCGGGACTATCTTACCTCGTGCCTTTGTGGAGGCTGTCATCCAATCTTCCCCGCATATCGAGGCGGGTACATTGTTGACTCCTTCTTTTGGGCAGGATGGCGTTTATCTCTCGATGGATAGAAACGGGCAGCCATTTGGTTTTAAGGAAATCGTGACAACCTGCCACGCTACCCTGCCGAAGATATTCGCTTTCCCGGTCGTGGAAGGCGATATCGATTGCTTGAAAGATCCTGAGAAAGTAATGGTACCGCAAAGCTTGGCTATCAAGTTGTTTGGGGAAGATGCCTCCGTGGTTGGAAAGACTCTGCGGGCGGAAGAGAGGATCTGGACTAAATCCGCCGAACTCCTTACGATTGGTGCGGTTTATAAGGACTTCCCGGAGAACACGCAGCTTCGGAACGTGATCTATACGGCGATCGATCCGGATTATAATATCAATAACTTTGGGGCAAGTAACTGGGTGTGTTACTTATTACTTGACAACCCTGCCATGGCGGATGAGGTAGCCGATAATTTCAACCGTCATTTTGATTTCAAGAAGATCTACCATGAAGGAGAACAGATCCGGCTCGTTCCGCTGACTGATATTTATTATATGAATGAGACGCAAGACGGTGGTACTTTCCGGAGCGGGAACAAGGAGGTCACGGCCTTATTGTTCGGTATAGCCCTTCTGATCGTCATTGTAGCGGCGATTAACTTCACGAACTTTAGCACCTCTTTGACCCCGTTGCGCATCAAGAGCATCAATACGCAGAAGGTATTAGGTAGCTCGGACGCTTTGTTGCGCAGGTCTTTATTGATAGAGGCGGCCCTTATTAGTTTTATAGCGTGGCTGGTAAGTCTCGTTATCGTATGGGGATTGGATCGGGCGGAAGTGTTACCTTTTATCGAGGCCGATTTGAGCTTGGTGTCAAATCTTCCGATCGTCTTCTTGTGTGGTATCGTAGCATTGGTTATCGGTTGGTTGGCGGGTATTTATCCTGCTTATTATATCACTTCCTTTCCTCCGGCTTTGGTGCTGAAGGGCAGCTTCGGGTTATCTCCTTCCGGGCGTAAGTTGCGTACGGCATTGATTTGTTTCCAGTTCGTTGTCTCGATCATGTTGATTATCGGGGCTTCCTTTGTACAAATCCAGAATAGGTATATGCGGAATTTCTCTTTGGGCTTCGATAAGGATCAGGTAGCTATCGTGGAGCTGAGCGAGACGATGTACGATAAGCATCACGATACGTACGTGAATCGCTTGAAAGAGAATCCGGGTATCGAGGATGTAGCTTTCGCGATGGAGAAAGTGGGCTCTAAGGACGGGTATAACACGAATGGCGGTAGTTATAAGGGTAAGGACTTTCAATATTTCATGATTCTAGCGTCTTCCAATTTCTTGCGGGTGATGGGGATCCCGATCATAGAAGGGAGAGACTTCTCAAAGGCGGACGAGCTTTCGGATCAGGTGTCTTATATATTCAACCGCGCGGCGAAGGAGGGGCTGGATATGGAAGTGGGTGACGCGTTTGGTAGTTATTCTCCCGGTCATCTTATCGGTTTCTCCGACGATGTGAAATTCACCTCGCTTCGCGGTGGGGAGGATAATATCGCTTTCTTGGTCGGAGACTTTGGTTATTCTTTGCCGATCTCTTATATCCGCTTGAAAGCAGGATCGGACATTCATGCCGTAGTAGGTCACATTCAGGAGACGATGAGGGAATTAGATCCTTCTTATCCGTTTAATATCGAGTTCTATGATGAGATCTTTAATCATCTTTACCAGAAGGAGGAGAATCTACGCGATCTGGTTACGGTTTTTAGTTTACTGGCGATTATTATCTCTTTGGTCGGGGTATTCGGATTAGTAGTGTTCGAGACTCAATACCGCCGTAAGGAAATAGGTATCCGCAAGGTACATGGAGCTACGGTAGGGGAGATCCTGTTGATGTTTAACAAGGGCTATTTGAAGATCGTAGGTGTTTGCTTCGTGATAGCGGCGCCGATCGCTTGGCAGGGCGTGAGGATATGGCTCGAGGGGTTCGCTTATAAGACTCCGATTCATGGGTGGGTGTTCTTGATGGCCTTATTGATCGTAACCGTGATCACGTTACTGACCGTGAGTTTCCAGAACTGGAAAGCGGCGAACGAGAATCCGGTAAATAGTATCAAGGGCGAGTAGAGAGACCCTCGGCGGCATCTTAGAGAGATTCTTGGTGTTGTCCGTAGGCCTCGACAGCGCCGTAGAACTTCCGCTGGCATTGTCGAGGGTCTCGACAGCCCCGGAAATTTTTCTAAGACGTTGTCTATAGGTCTCGACAGTGCCAAAAATATCTTTTTGATACTGTTCAGGGTCTCGACAGCGCCAACGGAAGTTCTACGGCGTTATCCATCGCCTATTTTGATACTAAACGGATCGTTTTGATATCCACCATCCCATCTTCCATGCCAGCAGCAAAATAAGTAGGGAAAGGATCAGGCAAGCTAATAGCAACCAAACCCCCCACCCGTTTACGAAAAGGATGGGGACGAAGGTGATCAATAAGATCTCTATGGGAGCGATAGGCAGGTAAGCCATCGCGTAATCATCCATCGCTTTGCTGGAAAGTTTCGGATCGACGATCCGCAGCAAGGCGATGCCCATGGCCATCGTACCGGTCCACCATCCCCAAGCGAAAATCATGCGCTCGAACCAGAAGGTCTTGGCTAATCTTCTTCCCAAGAAGAAGGTTATGCACCAGACGATCGCTATACCTGCTATGATGAGTACGATCAGCGGCAAGGCATATTTTACGATCACCCCTAGCTTGATAGACGCTACGCCGCAAGCTACCAGCATATCCGTGAAGGAACTGCTCAGCCTCTGGGTCGTCTGCGGACAGATATATCTGGATATGGTTGTCGCGTCGAAGAATTTCTTTAACACTAATCCAATGATAAAGGCACAACTGAAAACAGGTAACTCCAGCACCGGATAATACACCTTTACGGTTTGGCTAACCATATACCCCAAAAAAGCCACGACAAATACCAAGGCCACATGGAAAGTCAGCGTATCGATGGATATGGAGGAAGTCGTAGCCTCCCCGATGGAATCCCGCTTATCCTCCGGTAGCAACCCGCTTCTCAGCTCGTCCGGGAGATCGTCGAAATCCGAGATGAAAGCGGTCTGTTTATGCTTGGCCGCCCACTTGACCATTAATAAGCCTCCGATGATCGAGCAAACAACCCCCACGGTAGCGGTTGTCATGCCTAAACTGCGGGCCTCGTCCCAGCCCAGCCCCTCGAACGCGGACCCGATAGCGGCGGCCGTGCCGTGCCCGCCATAAAAGCCAGTCGGCAGCATAATGCCGAAAGCGTCATTCAGGTCTGGCCAGATCAGCTTGATCACGTACAATCCGAACAAGCCTACCAATGCCCATTGCAATAACATACCTACCTGAGCATACGCCCACATCGGTCCGACTCGTTTCGCCACTTCTTTCATCGATACCTTCGGGGAAGATAAAGGCAACGCCCCGAACACCAAGGCGATAAGGATAGCCGCGTACGTACCTAGGTCATTGGAGAGCGGGATCCACCCCAGTCCATTAGGCCCGAACGCCAGTCCTAACAAGCCCGCTATCAAGCTGGGGGGGATGAATAATTGTTGGATCAGTTTTACCTTGACTCGTATGAATTTGCCAACCAATAGAAGTATCGAGATGAATCCAAGATCCGTAAAAAGAGTCCAAGGGGTAAACTGTGTCAGGTCTATCATAATAACTGCTTACTTTATGTTCGTTTAAATATCCATTGCACAAATATATTTTATTCTCGTGAGAAATACTAAAAATCCAAACGAATTCTATATCTCCATCTCCTTTTTACGGTAAGCGGAAGGAGAGCACCCCATTACTTTCGTGAACGTGCGGGAGAAGTAGGCGGCGTCCTCGAATCCCAGATGCGTGGCGATCTCATTCAACTTCATGTTCGTTAGCTCGATATATTCACAAGCCTTCTGTATTTTCAAGCGTATGAAGTAATTCATGGGTGAGACCCCGGTCTCGCCGAAGAAAAGAGCCGAGAAGTGAGAAGGGGAATATTTGAAATAAGACGCCAGTTCCTTCAAGGTAAGATTCTGCTGAATGTTCTCACGCATATAATGGATGACCCTTGCCGTGAACGGATATTCTTTTTGCGAGGGAATCATGATGTGGCGGAATTGCTCCAGATAGATGAAAGAGGCCAGGAAATTGTAAAGGCACATGGAGGAATAAATCATATATTCTTTAATATATCCCATGGAGAAACTGCTATATATCTCCTCAAACAGCCGTAACCGATCTTGTAAACGGGAATATTCATTCGGCAAAATAGTGACCGGAACCGGATGCGATGGCAGGAATTGATCACGAAGCTTCCCTTGGAAGTGCAACCAGTAAATAGTCCATGGATCTCCTTCGTCTGCCCCGAACGAGTAGGGGATACCGGGAGGGATGATGATATATTGGTATTTCTCTACGGTATATTGTTTACCGAGGATACGATACCACCCTTTCCCCTCCGTACAATAAATAAGCATGGCATAGTCACAGCCCTGTTCTTTTTGGAGAAAATGGTATTTAACACGTGGAAAGAAACCGATCTTGCGTACATATAAATTACTGATGAGCGGTTCCCACCGGTAGCTCGCCAATAGTTCCTCGGGCAAAGAAACGAGCCGTTCCCCCTTGAATCCTTCTTTTATCTTGACCATGATCTATAAATCGTAAGATTATACAAGTAAATCGGAACAAATGTAGCATTCCTTTCTGGATTATTGAAATAATTTTGCCGACATAAATCATAACATAATGCCATGAATAAAATTCTAGTAGTAGCTTCTTTTGTTTTTGTATCTTTTTTATCCTGCGCAGGATTAACCGATAAACAGCGATTGGCCGATCAGATATTGTCTGATACGAATTTGCAGAAGGTCGATAGTATGGCCCGTGCTACCATCCGCAATGGTTTTAACGCGGGCAGCGGTTATTCCCAGATATGGGCTCGTGATATGAATACGTTTATAGAGATCGCTTGCGAGGAGAGTGATCCACAGGAATTGCGGGAAGCTATCTTGTTGTTTTTCGCCCTTCAACAGCCGAATGACGAGATGATCGACGGCTACGTGCTGAAAGAAGACTTCACATGGTATGATGATACGCCTTATTATTCGAATGCAGCTCCGAGACATGTCGCTTTTAAGAATACGGTAGAGACGGACCAAGAGTCTTCCTTGATTCAGATCGTAGGTAAATACATCCGTAAGACAGGCGATCGGGAGATATTGAATGAGACGGTTGCCGGAAAGACCGTTCTCGAGCGAATGAACGCGATGGTAGATTATCTGATGCGGGAACGATATAATGAGAAGTATGGCTTGCTTTATGGAGCGATGACCGCAGATTGGGGCGATGTACAGCCGAATGATGATTTCGGATGTGATATGAACGATTTGTCGGACCCGGCTATCGATGTATACGATAACGCTATGTTCATAATCGCCTTGGATTATTTGTTGGAAATGGCTCCCGATTCCCCGCAGGCCTCCCGTTGGAAAAGCCTGCGTGAGGGCATCGAGAGAAACGTACGTACGCACCTATGGGATGTGAAGCGTCAGAAATTCATCCCTCATATTTATCCGGAGAAATCCCCGATCCCGGAAGGTTTTGATGAGCTTGCCATTCATTATCATGGTGGGACGGCTGTCGCTATAGAGGCCGGCTTATTATCGGAAGATGAGATACGTACCGTAAATGCCCAGATGCTTCAGAATGTTCGTTTATCGGGTATGCCGAGTATTGGTTTGACCTTATATCCTGTATATCCGGATGGCTTTTTCCATGGAGGAATGTCAAAGCCTTATGTGTATCAGAATGGAGGGGATTGGACTTGGTTTGGCGGTCGGATGATCCAGCAACTTGCCGTTAATGGAATGGTTGAGGAGGCTTATGCGGAGATTCATCCGATGATCGAGCGTGTGATCCAAAATAACGGATTCTACGAATGGTATGGCAAAGGTGGTATTCCTAGTGGTTCCGGAAACTTTAAAGGATCGGCCGGAGTGTTATCTAAGGCGATTGAATTATTAAGGGATTGGGCAGAGAAAAATAAGAGTTAAATATAAGCGTGCAATATTAAATATGAAAAGAGATGAGAAAAAGTAATTATGATAAAATGCCGGCTACCGTTGTAGACGGTACCTTGTGGAAAGGCTGGGAATCGATACGGAAGCGATTGGCGGAGGTCCATGCGGAAACGAATGGATCGCAAGTTTGGGTGGTAGAATGCTACCAAGGGGTTCATCACGAGGAGTTGACGCGTGAGTTGCAAGCGCTGGCGGCGGATCGTTTTATCGATACGCGAGATTTATTTAAACCGGCGGAAGATATAGAGGCGATGACGTATCCTTATCTGACGGATGACCGGTTGTTTGGCCGTCGGGCTCATTTCTCTTATACGGACTTCTTGGACGCGGAGAAGGTGAACGCCTGCCGGGAATCCTTGCGTGATGGAAAAGGCTGGACGATCGTTTATGGTCACGCCGCCGCCGAGATCGTTCCCACTCCGGATAAACTGGTCTATGTGGATATGGCTCGTTGGGAGATCCAGATGCGTTCCCGCCGGAAAGAGGTGAACGGATTGGGTGTGGAGAACCGGGAGGAAGCCCCGTCCTATCATTATAAGCGAGGCTATTTCGTGGATTGGATTGTTTGTGATAATCTGAAGAAGAAAGTCCTCCCTAAAGTCGATTATTGGCTGGATACCCATATCGTCGGAACGCCTAAGATGATTTCCGGAGAGACCTTGAAAGAAGGATTGGAGAAAACGGCGCGTACTCCGTTCCGGGTAGTACCTTTCTTTGATCCGGCTCCTTGGGGCGGCCAATGGATGAAAGAGGTCTGTGATCTGGATAAAAAGCAAGATAACTTCGGCTGGTGTTTCGATTGCGTGCCTGAGGAAAATAGCTTATACCTGAAAGTTGCCGGAGAGCTGTTTGAGATCCCTTCCAATGATTTGGTGTTCTATAAGACGAGAGACTTGCTGGGCGGGCCGGTAGAGGCTCGCTTCGGGCAGGATTTCCCGATCCGTTTCGACTTCTTGGATACGATGGGAGGAGGCAATTTAAGTTTGCAAGTGCATCCGGTCACCCAATATATCCGGGATACGTTCGGGATTTATTATACGCAGGACGAGAGCTACTACCTGCTGGATGCCGAGGAAGACGCTACTGTTTATCTGGGATTGAAAACCGGTGTGAATCCGGACGAGATGATCGCAGCCCTAAATGAGTCCCAACAGACCGGAAAGCCTTTCGATACGGAGAAATATGTCAATAAATGGCCCGCCAAGCGCCATGATCATTATCTGATCCCCGCGGGAACGGTGCATTGTTCGGGAGCCGGTGCCATGGTGCTTGAGATTAGCGCTACGCCAAGTATCTTTACGTTTAAGCTTTGGGATTGGGGTCGCTTGGGATTGGACGGACTGCCCCGGCCGATTAATATCGGTCACGGCTCGAAAGTGATACAATGGGAGCGGCAAACGGAGTTTGTCCGTCATAACTTGATCAACCAAGTGGAGATGATCGCCGAGGGAGACGGTTGGCGGGAGGAGCGGACCGGCTTGCATGAGAACGAGTTCATCGAGACCCGCCGTCATTGGTTCACGGATATCGTGCCTCACCATACGAATGGAGGGGTGCAAGTGCTGAACGTGATCAAGGGAGATGAGTTGATCGTGGAGAGTCCGACAAACGCTTTTGAACCCTTCATCGTTCATTACGCGGAGACTTTTATCATTCCGGCTTGCGTGGGTGAATATACGATCCGTCCGTATGGATCGTCCGTAGGTAAATATTGTGGTACTATAAAAGCGTACGTACGATTTTGGCAATAATCACCGTGCCATGGGCATCGCGCAACTGTGCCACCCTTGATGGCACGGTAGTGTCACTGCGATGGCACGACAATGCCAACCCTAGTGGCACTGGCGGAACATGGGCAAATAAAGAAAAGGAATATAGGATGTATACAAATGACAATAGAATAGTAATGACATTGGATGCGGGAGGAACGAATTTTGTCTTCTCGGCTATCCAAGGAGGAAAAGAAATAGCCGATCCGGTAGTTCTTCCGGCATGCGCAGATTGTTTAGATAAGTGTTTAGGCAATTTGGTAGAGGGTTTTAAGGCAATTCAAGCAGGCTTGCCGGAAACTCCGGTCGCTATTAGTTTCGCTTTTCCCGGTCCGGCGGACTATCAAGCCGGTATCATAGGCGATTTACCCAACTTTCCCTCTTTCCGGGGTGGAGTAGCGTTAGGCCCGTTTCTGGAAGATATATTCGGGATACCGGTATTTATCAATAACGATGGAAGCCTGTTTGCGTACGGAGAGGCGTTGACGGGAGTGCTCCCGGGGATCAACCGCCGTTTGCGGGAGACGGGAAGTACGAAGCGATATAAGAATTTGCTAGGTGTCACGCTAGGGACAGGCTTTGGTGCCGGAGTTGTCATCGATGGAGAGCTTTTGCGGGGTGATAACGCGGCGGGAGGATACGTTTGGTGCCTGCGAAATAAGAAATACCCGGAGTATATCGTAGAGGAGAGCGTCAGTATTCGTGCGGTCATACGTGTCTATGCGGAACGGTCTGGTGATACGGGAGCGCATACTCCGAAAGAGATCTTTGAGATCGCCGAGGGTATCCGTCCGGGTAACAGGGAAGCGGCTATCGCCGCATTTGAGGAGTTGGGTGAGATGGCAGGGGATGCGTTGGCTTCCGCTATTACCTTGATCGATGGGCTTATCGTGATAGGCGGAGGTTTGTCCGGTGCTTCTAAATACATCCTGCCGGCCTTGTTGAAAGAGATGAACGCGCTGACGGGAATGATGGACGGTGCTCGTTTCGGGCGCTTGCAAAAGAAAGTGTATGACTTGGATGACGAGAAGAGCTTCGCCGATTTTGCCAGAGGAGAAGCTGTTGAGGTCCTAGTCCCGGGTACCAATCGCAAGGTAGGGTATGATCCTTGTAAGCGGATAGGAGTGACCGTAAGTAAACAAGGTGCTAATCGCTCGATCGCTATGGGAGCTTATGTTTTTGCGTTAAACCATTTATCTGAATAAATTATGAAAAAGTATAGTATGAAGACTGTCTGTTCCCTCTTGTTTCTTTGTGGGCTTTTCACGTCCTGCGTGACACAAGGCAAGAAGGTTCAGCAAGAAGAGCTTAGCCAATATGTAGAACCCCGGATCGGTACGGCGCATTGCCGTTGGTTTCATTTTACCCCGGGAGCGATGCCTTTCGGCATGGCTAAGCCGGCCCCTTCCACGAACGGGCATATCGGGAATAAATCCGGATGGGAGGCTACCGGTTATGATTATCGGGATCAATCGATCGAGGGTTTCCCTTGTTTGCATGAGTTCCAGATCGGTGGAATCGTCCTGATGCCTACGACGGGCGCGTTGAAAACGATTCCCGGGGCGGTAGACGACTCGACCGGTACAGGATACCGTTCTGGTTTTGACCGTGCGGACGAGATCGCTACGGCCGGTTATTATTCCGTTTTCCTGAAAGATTACTCGATTCGTGCGGAGCTTACCGCTACCCCTCGTGTCGCTATGCAACGTTATACCTTTCCGGCCGGGGAGGATAGCCATATCTTGTTCGATATAGGAAACCGCCAAGGAGAGAGCGGAGCTGTACGGGATGCGGAAATAACCCTTACGGAAGATGGGCGTATCGAGGGCTGGGTGATTACCGAGCCTGAGTATGTGAGGAAATATCAACCCGGGGCATCGGTTCCTTTGTATTTCTCGGCGGTGCTAGATAAGGCTCCCGTTGGATATGGCGCTTTCAACGGAGCGGATATCCGTCCGGACGCACGGAAAGCGACGGGCGTGGGAGCCGGACTTTATTTGACTTTCCATACTGGGGATCAAGAGTCGGTAACCGCTAAAGTGGGGCTTTCCTATACATCCGTGGAAAATGCCCGGTTAAATAGGGAGACAGAGGCCGCTACCCTTACGTTTGACGAGGTAAGGGAAACCGCTCGCCAAACATGGGAAGAATATTTGGGACGTATCCGGGTGGAGACTCCGGTACGAGAGGATAAGGTGAAATTCTATACCGGTCTGTATCACGCTTTGCTGGGGCGTGGCCTGGCTAGCGATGTAAATGGCGCTTATCCGAGAAATGACGGTTCGGTAGGACAAATCCCTTTGAAAGACGGAAAACCGGTACATAACTTATACAATACCGATGCCGCTTGGGGAGCGCAATGGAATCTGACACAGGTTTGGGCTTTGGCCTATCCGGAGTATTATTCGGATTATATAAGCAGCCATCTGTTGGTGTACAAGGACGCTGGCTGGCTGGCGGATGGAATCGCCAATAGCCGTTATGTCTCCGGTGTAGGTACGAATTTATTAAGTACGATTATCGCCGGTGCTTATCAATGCGGCATCCGGGATTTCGATGTGAATACGGCTTATGAGGCTTGCTTGAAGAATGAACTGGATGGGGAGAATCGTCCGTTGGGCGCGGGAAAGGTGGATACCCGCTATTTCGTGGAGTATGGTTATGTACCTCATTTGGATAAGGGAGACGGGCCGGACGAGGCTTTTATGTTCTCCGCCTCCCATACCTTGGAATATGCT
>OHHQ01000085.1_pt1 | contig 65628 bp, 47 predicted proteins | sample 1568051 | NCBI WGS metagenome assembly OHHQ01 (sample SAMEA3879567, study PRJEB24766) | human gut metagenome | biome: human-associated habitat; feature: feces | place: USA | collected 1985/1987
TGTTCTCTAAGATCTGCCATGAAGCAGATCTTAGAGAACAGTGGAATGTTTAAGGTGGATTTCGTCTTTACCCCGGATTTCGGAGGAGATATAAATACCTTTAAGCCCGATTTCGCTAAATATAACTTGGTTGTTGTCAATTACGGAGGTGAGGTCTGGCCTGAGCCTGTCCAAAAAGCTTTCGAGAACTATGTAGCGGATGGGGGCGGGGTCGTGATTATCCATTCCTCCGTGGTACCTATGGCCGGTTGGAAAGCGTACAACGAGATAATCGGCATGGGAGCTTGGGAAGGCCGGAACGAGAAAGACGGCCCTTACCTGTATTGGAAAGAGGGCAAATATGTATACGATTATACACCCGGTCATGCGGGTTATCATGGCTTGCAGCATGAGACGATCCTAGAGCATCGTGCGCCGGAGCACCCTATTTTGAAAGGTCTGCCTATAAGATGGAAACATTTCAAGGACGAGATTTATACCCGCTTGCGTGGCCCGGTACGGAATGTGGAGATATTGGCTACCGCTTATGAGCGCGGACGTCATGAACCGTTGATGTGGACGGTGAAATGGGGGAAGGGGCGTGTCTTTGTCGATCTATTGGGGCATTGCGGCAATGACCCGAATATGATTTACTCGATGGAGTGTACGGGCTTTCAGGTAACCTTACTAAGAGGGGCAGAATGGGCAGCCACCGGGGAGGTGACGCAAGAGGTCCCACGGGATTTCCCATTGGAAGATACCTGTACGCTCCGTCCGGAATTCAAGGCTCCTTTCCATGCGACGAATTAGACGGTTTATAGCATGGCGACTTTCGACCTAATAATCAATTTGACAAATTGTAAGCTCTCTTTTTACAGAAGATATACTGCCCGTGCCAAGTAATATATACTGCGATAGCAATAGGAGTATATATTACTTGGCACGGGCAGTATATCTCCTTTTAAAATGGTAATTACGACGTGACTTTCAGGTGATGCTACTCGTCATACGAGATATTCCCTAATTCCTTAATCTTCGAATCTCCGACTTGATGCGTGAATAACTCGATCAATTGAGCGGGCGTTAATGTCATCTGAGGCGAGAACTCGGAGGAATCCATATAACTTAATAAGCTATGGTATAATTGGCGGGCTTCCGGGTATTCTTGTTGGGTTTCCAAGTCTGTCATACAGATTAATAACTTACCCGGGCCGACATTGAATTCTTGGATCATCCCTAATTTATGGTTACGCTCCACGTTATCGATCACTTGTACGATTGGCCTGTAATTATCCGGAAGCTGGTCCAGTATCAATGGATGGCTATTCTTTATCATCGTGAACCATTGCCAGTTTGTATGGAAATCCGTTGGGAAATGAGTGAAAGCCGGATGAGAGGGATTCATTAATAATCCGAGGGTACCCGGAGAGACCGGTTTCTTTACCCATTCGCAGATGGACTTAAACATCCGGTAATTCCAGTAATCGGTCTGGAATAATCCGTCTACCGTCACGTTCTTGTAAGTCTTGGCATCCGGGAACCACAATACTTTCGCCCCGTTCGCCAATAAGTTCTCGGCCTGTTTATCCCATTTCTTAATAACATTGATATCCGTAGGGATTTGCACGTTATTATGTTCCGGATAAATCCATAACGGATAATGATTGTGATAATCCGTGCCCTCGATCGCCAGCCGTAAAGTATAGGTCTCAGCCTCTTGAATGGCAGGTAAAGCGATATTTAATGGGCCTACCTCGGCCAACGTACCTTGATTGATTTGCAGCGGTATGTTGTTTTGGGCGATTACTTGATCTTGACTATTCGTCAAGGTCCAAGTTAGATGTTTCCCTTTTAAAGTGGTAGGTGTATAGTTCGCTACCTTGATGGAGCCTTTGAGCGCCTCATTCCCAGAGTAACAGAATTTAGGTAGGAGAGCCAGTAATACGACATCATCGCAAGACTCTTTCCATTCCTCGGCGGTTATCAAGCCCTTATTATCCATAAATGCGTCCAAGATACCGACTAACGCCGTGCCCTGTCCCGGATAATCCTGTAAATCCAATAATTGGAAGCCGGCCATACCCGGAGTACGGAGCGCCATTTCCATCTCGGCCCGGTAAAGTCGCGCCATCCATTTACCGGAAGCCTTGAAGAAATCATCCGCTTGTCCGGCCATACCGGCCTTGCCCAGCCGTTCGCGGAATATCTCCAGATTCCAAGGTTTTAGTGCCCCGGTATATTTCTTGATTTCCTCATAATTCGGATAACATTGGAATTGCCCGGTCTCGTGTCCGATGATAGGCAATGAACATTGTTCGATAGCGGATTCGAAATTCATGACCGAGTTTGGATAGGTATGATTGATATAACCGCCATCCTCCGCATCTGCGAAAGAGAAAGAACCCCGCATATGGTTGCTGAATACGTTAGCGCCGGGGACTCGACAGGTCGTGAAGTAATCGTCACCCGCCGCGGGGCCGTTGAAGCCTAGATAATCATTCGATCCCGAGGCGTATAAATGCCGTCCGTCCTCGCTACGGAAACGGGCGATCATGTCCACCATCGCGTCTTGATCCCCGAAAAGCTCATTGCCGATCGCCATCATGACGAAAGAGGCGTGATTCCCGTAAGCCTCCTGTATTTGTAATCCTTCTTTGGTGAGGAAATGGATCAAAGTGGTATCGCCCTTTTCCATCTTTCCCCAGAAAGGTAGTTCCGGTTGGAGGTAAAAACCTTCGATATCGGCCGCCTCAAAACAAGCTTTAGGAGGACACCATGAATGGAAACGGCAGTGATTGATACCGTATTCCTTGGCGATATGGAAATAGCGTCTCCATGCCGCGGTATCCATCGGTACATGGCCTGTAAGCGGAAATACGCAAGCATCGTGTTTTCCACGAAGGAAGGTGGTCAATCCGTTGATGGTGAATTGTGTTCCTTCTGCTTTGAAATCTCTTAACCCGAAAGTAGTACTTTGGCTATCTTGGATATTCTCTCCTTGGATGTTCGCGGTCAAGCGATACAAGGTAGGGGAGAACTCGCTCCATTCCAAGGCGTCATCACCCATCGGAATTTGGAATACGATCTCGTCTTGTTGGACTACTATATTCTTATTGAATTGGATATGGTGCTCTAAGCCTGTGTTGAAAGCCTCCATCTCTATTTGAACGGCGGCTACGATCATTTGCTCGAATGGATTTGCAAGCTTTATTTTCACGTCCACCGTTTTTTGGTCCGCATGTGGATATACTTGTATCCGGCGGATATGGAATTGTGGACGGACTTCTAATTTCAAGTCTCCGATAATACCGTTCCAGTTTGTCTGCGTAGATTCCGTATAAGCGTGTGAGTTGTCCAATAATTGGGGCGGTACGCTCAAGCCGTTATCGACCCGGATAGTCAAACGATGCTTCCCGGTCCGGAGATATGCGGACAGATCGTACTCTTGAGGGGTGGAAATATGGTCGGATGAACCGACATATACGCTATCTACCCATACTTGGGTCGGTTTTGTCCGCTCCAAGGTCAACCAGATACTTTTGCCTTCCCAACTTTCCGGAATGGTGATCTCCTTCTGATACCAAGCCTTACCTTGATAGCGGAAGGGCCTAGATAAATGGGTTGTCTCGTCCTTATCATTGTTTGGGTACCCTTTTTGGTTGGTGTCCGTGGTACCCGGTAATTGAACTTGCTCGGTGACATCTGTTGAATCCAATCGTAATTCCCAGCAACCGGCAAGCGATAATTCCTCTCTACTCTCTTTGGGAGTTTGGCATGCGAATAGCATGAGCATAAGTGGAATACTCCAAAATCTCTTCATGGTAATGTTTTTACTCTAAATAGGGTTTACTCAATTAACAGTGGACAAAGGTAGTATTTTCGTGGGTTATTTGTTCTATGTTCGTGAATTTATGGAGAAATTAATGTATAGAATTGAGATCTATCGGACTAGCCTGCGTTCCAATACTATAAAAGTGATTTGTCAGGATTGGAAAGCGGTAAGGGTCGTTTGTTGGAACGATGATTCCTGTACCGCCATTGGTCTCGGATACTTCGCCGTCGGGGGATAACCTTACTTTATGAGTATATAAAGGTGTCCCGCTTGCGTTCACTAGTACGACTTGCAATGTGTAATCTTTATCCGTGGGAACGGGGGCCGGGATAGGGAGAATATAAGAGCCTTTAATCGTGGTTCCACCAGTTACAAACGCACTCTTGGGTATATTTACGATAATCTTATCGTTCGGATCGGAACTCATCGGCCCCATGATATAATCATTTGAATCTCGTTTGATCAAAGGGACGCTTTTGTTCTGTATCGTATATAATTCGATATGTAAGGCGCTTACGTCTACGCCTCCTATTTGAGTGGGGATGTTCTTGAAATAACCGATAACACCAGCTACACGACGGTATAGATCTACGTGTCCGGTACCGCCGTTCAAGATATTCGTGGTTAATTGGGAGAAACCGGCGAAAAGCTCAGAACCGGCGATATCCGTACGACCTTTTCCCGCGGCAAGTAGAGCGTTGGCATCCTTTAATAAGGTTCCTGAGGTAGGATTGGCTTGAATCGCATTGGGCAAGCCATAAGTCGCACCGGAAGTATCGTCTAAGCCGATCGCCAAGAATGTATATACTTTCGATGCTTGGAAGCCCTCGTATACAACTTTATAGGTCTGCTCTTTGGTGGAGAGACCATTATCCGCTCCAGTCGCATATTGCCAGTTTATATTCTCGGAGGCTACGCAACGAGCGTTGTCTGTAGCCCCATCGAAAATATAAAGCTGAACTTGCCGGACATGTTGTAAATTGTCGGGACTGGTCAATACGGTGCGGGTCATCAATGTCGGAGAGGCATTGAAGATAAGTACGACCGGCTCTTTGTCGTTTCTCTGAACTGACGGGTCCGGTAGATCCTCGTTACTGCATCCTACCCAAGAGAGTAGTAATAGGGAACTGATTAGTCGGCATAACTTTGTGTATGGCGATGTGCTTATATCGATAACTTTCTTCATTTCTTTAATAGTTTGAAAGTTTTAGAATTTGGGGTGTTTCGTCTTGGATATATACCTTGATTAGGTTGATTCCCGGGGATAGACGAAGTTGATATTCGTCTGCCGGATAAGAAACCGAGTCTATTAGTTGACCATTGACGGTGTAAATTTCGCAGCGAGTCATTACGACGGCTGTGGAACGTATAATTACTTGGTTGGTTCCTTCCCGATAGCAATAGACCTTGTTCTCGGTGGATATATCGCTTTCGTTGGCAGTGACCATACCATTTGTCAGATAGAAACGTCCGATATTGGTGGAGAGAGTGCCTAGATCTATTTTCATATCCGGATTATCCAGTGAGTACCGTTTGTTCTTCTCCACATCGAACAAACTCCAGCCGGACCACTCTCCTCCTAAAGTTTTGCGTACGGATAAACTTACTTCAGCGGGGATGCGTAAGTAGAAACCGAGCTGTATCTCCGTGGCGTTCTGAAGCTGTTGGATATCCAACGCTTTTCCGTTTGCCACGCTAAAAATGGCGATCGTTGGGCGTACCTCGTTATCAATAAGGAGCTCGGCATCTTCTCCCGCAACATATTTATTATCAGAGGCCGGATTGAATCGTAGCAAAGCATTGCTTACCGCTTGGCTTGTGGTGGCAGTCAGATAAAGAGCGGATGGATCCTCTTGGGTAGAGGAGTCTGCGCTTTTCAATTTATTGTCCGGTCCGGGTGCGGATACTAACATAGACTCTGTGTATTTGATGGTCTGGCTAGTAGCCGCTGACGCTACGGAGATGAAGAAAGATTGCATAGGTGCTATCCGGGTGTAACCTGCTCCGTTACTCAATAATTGTCCGTCGGCGTTAATATTGGAGTTATTACTATTTCCATCATATACTTGTACGGATTTTACGGCTGGGTTTTGATTCATGAATTCCGAGATATCCAGATGAGACATGAACATATTGCCAGCCAAGAAGTAAGTGCCGGCCCGCTTATTGGTCAACGTAACCGAGATCGGGAAAGAAACGCCTTGGGTACTATTCTCGTAAATGAAACGTCCTATGCTTGAGCGGGTAATAGTCTCCTTGATTCCCGTTCCTTGATTGCTGGTATTTACGTATTCATATTCAGTATGCTCTTTGGGAAAACGGAAGGTGAGCGGAAGGCTTGCCGATCCTTGCTCAGCTTTCAAAGAGAAGCCTTTTCCCATTTCATAGACTTGCGCCAGCGCATTGAATGGCTGTGTCCATTGGGTTTCTGTGGGTGTGACCGTTACTTGTCCGTTGTTTAGTGTTTGCCCCTTTGCGTCGCTCGCCCATAGACGTTGGTAGATACGAGGATTGAATCGGTTTTGCGGGGTATTACTTGCGTTGAGCGAGGTGAATGGAGATGGATTTCCCGCTACGGGGATAAACATATCTCCGGTGACCATACTTTTTAAGGGAGCAGATAGCATATAATAACGTTCCGGCGTTAAAGTAAGGTCTACCCATGCCTTTTGATAGATCAATAAATGGGTGTTTGTAACTTCACCACCGGATTCGAAGTAAATGTTATTGCAGCTGTTTTGCTCTACATTGGTAAGGGTCGGGTAGATGTTACAGTTAGCGGGGATCGTAACATTGGTACAAGTCCATGGAGAGCCATTCGTCCAGTTGTTCCAGTTATTCCAATTGGAGTTTTCCGGACTGACTTTCCAAGTGGTATTTAAAGGATGTACCTCGAAAAATGGATTGGAGACGATCTTGCCTTTCTTGTCTTGAACAATGAGATTAAATTGCCCAGCCACGGATATCGGGCCGACCACCCAGCTAAAAGTACCGTCGCTAGCGGTGATTGAATAATTGGCCCCGTTTATGCCAAGGGGTGTACAAGATAGCGTATAGCTATTGCCCATAACACCTTTGCCGGTGATTGTAATGCTGCTGTTTTGGCAGATCGGATTGATATTTACATTCACAAGATCTGTCAGATCGCTCGGGCATGATATCTCATCGATACAATCAGGTATGCCGTCTCCATCGATATCGTTACGGAAGAACAAGCCGTATAGCTTCATATTGTTCAAGAGATCTACGGCTCCGTTAACCATGATCCGTACCTCGTCGAATTGAGTATGCGGACGCATGGTTAGATACTCCTTGTCTCCATAGCCGATAGCGTCTAATCCCAGTACGCTCCAGTTTGTAAGTACTTCACCGGTAGCGGTACCTTTATAATAGGTAGATAGGGTCATCCAACTTCCTACAGATACTCCTGCTAAATATGTGGCCTTGTCGATGATCAATCCAAGATTATGAGTGGCGTTGAGTACACCTCCGACTTTGACGGCTATGCTAACCGATGACACGACTCCGATCCCACCGATGGAAATATAGGTAGTAGGATCGTTATCAATTAGGTTCGCGAGGTTCAGTATCGTACCGCCAACACTTGCAAGGGCATTGATCCCTGTGTAGGCGTAGTCGATACTTGCCCCAGTCTTATCGGTTGATATCATAGTCGTGCTACAACCGATCGGATTATCGTAGCAATTCAAGCTGGCCGGTTCTACGAATACGCCATAAATGCGCAAGGTGGAAAGGTTGGTAGAAAGTACACCACTTTTCCATAAAGTTATTTCGTTGAAACTCTTATCTGCTGGTACTATAATGCTATAACGGACTTTTAGCGAGCCATCGCTTCCGATCACGCCTGCCGATATCACATTTGCATTATCTATTACTTTCTCGTAGTTTTTAGTCTGGTTATTATATACTCTTATCTGGAAAAACTGGAGAAGGTTGGCGCTCAATAAAGTGGAACTGGTCTCTACAACGAACCCGACTCTTTTCGCCGTGCCATCACTGAATGTCCCGCTATTTTTCTTAACACCTATAATCTGCAAGTTATCCACAAGGCTTAGGCCTCCGGTATATTCAGCGTAGGTACTCATGCTGGCATCGATAATATTCTCTTTATGGCTTATATTGCTTAGCGAGATCAAACTTCCGCTTGATTCGTTTATTTTTGTAGACAGAGATACATCGGTCACGGGCTGGTTACATCCGTTTGATACGGTTGTCTGTATGCCTTTTGTAATTGTTACTAATCCGCTATCACCATCAGAGGCGGTTGCCCGGAATACGTAATCGCCGGTTACTCCCGCTGTCATATTCGTAACTTTTCCGGTGGATGAGACTGCTACGTTCTCTCCTGTGGGTTGGCTTACAACTTCCCATTTGGTGATATCGCTATTTCCTGTAAGTTGGTAAGTTGTTTGGTCGGAGCATATCGTCGTATTAACGGTTAGACCTAAATCATGATGATGGGGAGCTGTTAAAGGATCATAGGTGTAACCATAGTAGACGGATTTAACGCTTGTGTTTACCACACTGGTAAAAGATAACCTGACTCTGTTGAAAGCTTGACCTGCAACGATGGATACTTGAACTAATCCTTGAGAAAGAACTCCTAATCCCAGAACCGAAGGATCAAGGGTTGTCGTGGAAGTATTTCCTTTGCTATCCGTGAGTGTTAACTTTGTAGTAGCTAATAAACTTATATTTAATATACCCGCATCTTTGTATTTGAAACCAACTTCCGTTCCTGCAGGGTTGTCGTTGGTCCATGCTAATTCAACATAAGCTGTTCCGATGAGTGCGCTAACTGTAGCGGCATCTGTTAAGATCGGGTTGATTAGATTGGCGGTGTTGGTGGTGCTTAGCGCAGATCCACTTGTGCTCAATCCTGCTATCGAGTTATTGGTAGTCAAAGTCTTTTCTACGGCATCCCCTACAAAAGCGTATCTGATCTTTAACTCGCCCAGAGCGGCTACACCTACTCCGGTATTGATAAGTCCGACTTCGTCAAAATCTTTGGTGGACGTAACGGTAAGATAGGATACGGCCTCCTGTTGCCCCGGTAGTTGTATCAAGTGAAGGCTGAGAGCGCTGGTGCTTTGTCCTTCTTTAACTAGAATTGTTTCTTGTAAGACCCCTCCTTTATAGAGCATAATACCTATACCTTTCAATACATCTAAAGATAGGATACTACTATTTCCTCCTGCTTGGATACAGAAACCTGCTGTAGTACCGGCGGGGTATACGTTTTTAAGGTCCTTGATTCGTACGACGGGCCCTACGGCCACGTCGACTCCGGCTACACCACTAAATGTCGCGTAATTGTTTAAGTTCTCATCCAGCAAATAATCCATATTTGTCACGCCGGAAGCTACTTTCGCTACGTTTATTAAATTGTTTATCATACAATCGGGAGCCACTAATGCTTTGCGGGCTAATCCTTCGGCCATTCGTACGTTGAACGCTGATAAAACGAGCAGGATTATTATTGGTATATATTTTCTCATGATCTAATTAAACTCTGGTAATGCCGGATATATGTCTTGTATTGTAAAAAGAATAGTACGAAGCGACCTAGAAGCCGCTTCGTCTATTTTATAAAGTTTGTACTCTTTCTATTCAACAACTAGTTTGTGGATTAACTCCCAGTTATCATTTACACGAAGAGTAATGATTTGACCTTTGAAAAGATCTTCAGGTTCCTCTACCTCTCTACCACCGGGAGTTTCAGGGTTGCTTGGTTTGGCTATCGTTTTTTCTCCGATAGAATACAGATGATTACGTACTAAACTATAGCTGGATGTTGACTCATTCGGGATGGTACTATTGTCTATTTGTACCACATTCGCTTGAGCAGTCGCTAAGTTTACGGTCCAATATCTTATGATAGCATCGTTATTATCTAATAATTGTAATTCTAATGTATTCTTGTTTTGATTCGCAAATGGTATAACGAAATTGCTAGCGAAGACGGTTCCCTTTTTGGCATTGAAATCTGCACTCATGGCTGCCGGTATTACCCAAGTCGGAGATATCTCTGTTCCTGCGTCTTGATCATTTAACAAGCCATCGTCGTTAACATCCATTGGTGTTCCTTTAAACCAGTCGCTTAAATTAATTTCATAGAGGACAGCGGCGTCATTGGCACCCGTGGAATCATGGAATTTAGCTGTTGCTGTTGCTGGAGTTTTACCATTTACGACATATTTTACATTAGCGCCTCCTGTTTTTCTGAAGCTACTGTTGAAATTAGTCATATCCAATTGAGTGTTTTTACCAGAGGAAACCAAACGTAGCTTAACGGCGTCTTTATTGTCTACTTTGGCGGGAATATTCTTGAAATATCCAAATACGCCGGCAACTTGGCGATGTAGATAAAGCACGTTGTTAGCGACATTCGCTGTTAACGCAAAATTCCGATTGTTATCAACGGTAATCTTTTGGATAGATCCGGCAAAGATCTCTTCACCCTCTCCTGCGGTTGTACTCGTAACATGATTGAATGTGCTTGCGCCAGACCAACCTTTGGCAATGTCAGTAAGAGCCGGGGCGTGTGTATAGTTTGATCCGGAGGAGGTATAACCAACTGCGTATACTAAATAACTCCCAGGGTCTAAGCCGGTATTAGCTCCGCTTGTGATCTCGGTTTTGAGGTTTAATGTCGCATAGCGGCCATGATCCGCCGAACCATCATAGGTTGAGCCGTTATATATGATTCCGGAAGGAGAGGAGGTATCGCTCCACTGAGCGTATTCCTTATCATAGACACAACCTGTGATAGCATCACTTGCCGCTAGAGAGAATATAGCCACCTTTACTTTGTCGATTGTTTGTGCGGCCTCCGAGCTATATAGCGGACGTCCAGCCTTTGTCGTCAACCCGTCACCGGTATTAGCTACACGGAGTACTAGTTCTTGCCCTACCGGAAAACCTTGGCTCGGATCATCCTTTGGATCACCATCATTACTACATGCAGAGAACAAGAACATGCCTGTCGCTGCTAAACATAAAAACTTCTTCATCGTTTTGAAAATTAAAGTGAAACATTAATTGTTAATTACAGATTTGTTTAGTTGATCACGAGACCGTGTTGTTGTTCCCAGCTGTCGTTTACCAACATGTAAATCCTGAAATCTCCGCTATCATCATACACGTATTTTAATACTGTCAGTTCATTCCTTCTCATAGCGATATTTATACCTTTGGGTGTGAGGGCTGGAAGATCGTGCTGAGCGGTAGCGTAGAAGTTTAGCCTTAACAGCGAATATTGATCTTTTCCGGATGGTGCCAGCATTGTTTTAATGACAGTTTCGGACGCCGTTTTCCAGTCAGATTGTTTATAGACGGATGTAGATTCTGAATAATTAAAGTGACGGTCTACTCGTTTGAAAAGACTGTCTATTGAGTTCTCTGAATGAACGATCGCACGCGGCAAGTTTACTAACTGTACGATTAGCTTACCTTTTGTACGTTCCATATTTATTGTATAATGATAATTATCAACGTTATATATAAGTGTATCATTCGATAGGTAAAGATCGTCACCCTCCTTGTTCCCTACATGTAATGTCGCTTTCTCTGGATCATCTTTTAAAGCAGTCTCATCGGCTAAACCTCCCCATACCGTAAATACATATTTACCTAACGGCATATTTTCTGGAAACGTGATTTGAAAAGTCTTTTCATCACCACTTACGTTAAATACATTCTTTTGTTCAATTATATTCCCCGTATTAAAGTCATATAATGTATAATGAAGTGTCGGTATATATTTTTTAAACGGCAGATTTTCACCTTTGTGCTCTTCAAAATCTCCGTTATTTATGTTAAAATAGTTCTTGTCTTTTACTTCTATATTTATTTGTAAAGGAGGACAAGGTTTTATGTCTTCTTTTATGCAAGATATACATAGCCATAAAGATGTGAATAAATATATATAATTTCTTGTATTCATATTTAACTTTGATAAAGTTTAGACGTTTTATATAATCAACAGAACAGCATGATTTAAAGTTTTTGATATATCCTGTTATTTCTTTGTTTTTGAAAAGATTTTTGAGTGATAAATACTATATAAAAGGCTCTATATTTACACGATTCATATAGCCTTTTATAATTTTAAGTATACACTTTTATTCCTTTTTCTATTATAAGGCATGAACCATTGGCAATGCTTGCCTGTTTAATAGCTATTATTACGTTAATAAAATAAAGAATATGAAAACAAATGATTCAAAGACATCCGTAGACCCTAAATTGAAGGAGATGGAGGAAAAGTATCCCGTAGAGCAAATCGCTATTAAAAATGGGAAGAAAATAACGGCGAAGGAGGTAAAAGAGGCCGTGAAAGAGATTAATCCCGATACGGACAGCTTGGGTAGCAGGGGGTAAAACGTATTTTAATTTGCTCAAAAGAATAATTATTAAGATTTATAGTATTATCTTTGCGGTTGCGGTTTGTAATAAACCGAGGTATAAAGATTGGTAAATCTAGCAAATTAAATAATAAAGATGTATAGAACAAGAACTTGTGGCGACTTGCGCCTTGCGGATGAAGGTCTGGTGGTTACACTGGCCGGTTGGGTGCAGAAAACCCGCAAAATGGGAGGAATGACATTTGTCGATATCCGCGACCGTTATGGTATTACTCAGTTGGTATTTAATCAAGAGGTTGATGCAGCTCTTTGCGAAAAGGCGAATAAACTGGGCCGTGAATTCGTGATTCAGGTTACGGGTACGGTTCGTGAACGTTCCAGCAAGAATGCGCATATCCCGACAGGTGATATTGAGTTGATCGTTTCTGAATTGAATGTCCTGAACTCTGCGCTTACCCCTCCGTTCACGATCGAGGAGGAGACAGATGGCGGTGATGACTTGCGTATGAAATATCGTTATCTGGACTTGCGTCGTGCTTGCGTTCGTAAGAATCTGGAACTTCGTCATAGAATGGCGTTCGAGGTTCGCCGCTATTTGGATGAGCAAGGTTTCTTGGAGGTAGAGACTCCGGTTCTTGTAAATTCTACTCCGGAAGGTGCCCGTGACTTCGTGGTTCCTTCCCGTATGAACCCGGGACAGTTCTACGCTTTGCCCCAGTCTCCGCAGACCTTGAAGCAATTGTTGATGGTTTCCGGTTTCGACCGTTATTTCCAGATCGTAAAATGTTTCCGTGATGAGGATTTGCGTGCGGATCGCCAGCCGGAGTTCACGCAGATCGACTGTGAGATGAGCTTCGTGGAGCAAGAGGATGTCTTGAATATGTTCGAGGGCATGGCGAAACATTTGTTTAAGGTAATCCGTGGTGTCGAGTTCAAGGAGCCGTTTATGCGTATGACTTGGCAAGACGCTATGAGACAATATGGTAGCGATAAACCGGACTTGCGTTTCGGCATGAAGTTCGTTGAGTTGATGGACATCATGAAAGGCCATGGCTTCTCTGTATTCGATAACGCCGCTTACATAGGTGGTATCTGTGCGGAAGGTGCCGCAAGCTATACTCGTAAACAACTGGATGCGTTGACTGAGTTCGTGAAACGTCCGCAGGTAGGCGCTAAAGGTTTGGTTTACGCCCGTGTGGAAGCGGACGGTAACGTGAAATCAAGCGTAGATAAATTCTATAGCCAAGAGGTTCTTCAAGAGATGAAGAATGCGTTCGGCGCTAAGCCGGGCGATTTGATCTTGATCCTTTCCGGCGATGACGCTATGAAGACTCGTAAGCAACTTTGCGAGTTGCGTCTGGAGATGGGTAATCAATTAGGTCTTCGCGACAAGGATAAGTTCGTTTGCTTGTGGGTAATCGACTTCCCGCTGTTCGAGTGGAACGAGGAGGATCAACGTTTCTACGCTATGCACCATCCGTTTACCTCTCCGAATCCGGATGATATACCGTTGTTGGATACGGATCCGGGCGCTGTTCGTGCGAATGCGTATGATATGGTTATCAATGGCGTTGAAGTGGGTGGTGGTTCTATCCGTATCCATGACAGCCAATTGCAGGATAAGATGTTCAAGTTGTTAGGATTCACCGAGGAAAGAGCGCAAGAGCAATTCGGTTTCTTGATGAACGCGTTCAAGTACGGAGCGCCTCCTCATGGAGGGTTGGCTTATGGCTTGGATCGTTTCGTGTCTTTGTTCGCCGGTTTGGATTCTATCCGCGACTGTATCGCTTTCCCGAAGAACAATTCCGGACGAGATGTTATGCTCGATGCTCCGGGTGTCTTGGATCCGGCCCAGTTGGACGAACTGAATTTGATCGTTGATATCAAGAAATAATCCAATCTGAAATTCCATTCGAATGGGAATCTTATTCCATCTGAATGGAATTTTCTTTTCTTCCGAAAGGAATTACTTTTTCTCCCGAACATAAATCAAAAGATATTTAGCATGGTAAAGGTTAAAGATATATTGAGAGAAATCGAGTATTACGCCCCGCTGCCGCTTCAAGAAGGTTTTGACAATGCGGGTGTGCAAGTTGGCGACGTGAACCAGCATGCGACGGGTGTGTTGCTATGCCTAGATGTTACCGAGGAGGTGCTTGATGAAGCGATCGAGATGGGATGTAACCTGATCATCTCTCATCATCCTTTGGCCTTTAAGTCGTTTAAGTCGTTGACAGGCTCCAATTATATCGAGCGTTGCATGATGAAGGCGTGTAAGTATGATTTGGTGGTTTATGCCGCCCATACCAATCTTGATAATGCCGTAGGAGGCGTGAATTACCGTTTGGCAGAGTTGATCGGCTTGCAAAATGTACGGATCTTGAGCCCCCAAAAAGGCGCTTTGTTGAAGTTGGTGACGTTTGTCCCCGAGGCTTATGCCGAGATCATGCGGAATACCTTGTTCAATGTCGGTGCGGGAAGTATCGGGAACTATGATGCTTGCAGTTATAATTTACATGGCGAGGGAACATTCCGTGCCAATGCGGGATGTAATCCGTTTTGTGGTGAGATCGGCGAGTTGCATGTAGAGAAAGAGGTACGTATAGAGATGATCCTTCCGGCATTCAAGAAGACGGCGGTGACCCGTGCTCTCTTATCTGTTCATCCGTATGAGGAGCCGGCTTTTGATTTCTATCCGCTATCGAATACATGGGAACAAGCAGGTTCCGGTGTAGTGGGAGAGTTGCCTGCCGAGGAAGATGAGTTGAGTTTCTTGTTACGGATCAAGGCCCTGTTTAACGTCGGTTGCGTGAAGCATTCCCCATTTACGGGTAAGTCTATCCGAGAGGTCGCTATCTGCGGAGGCAGCGGCGCTTTCTTGATCAAGGACGCTATCGCGTATGGTGCCGATGTCTTTGTAACGGGGGAGGCGAAGTACAACGATTTTTACGATGTGGAGGACCAGATTCTACTGGCGGTTATCGGTCATTATGAATCGGAAATCTGTACAAAAGACATATTTTATAACATAATATCGAAAAAATTCCCTACCTTTGCGGTACATTTTTCGAATGTTAATTCAAACCCAGTAAAATATTTATAGAATGGCTACAGATAAACAATCAGCTGAAAAGGAATATACGGTTGAAGAAAAGCTTTCTACGCTGTATCAACTTCAGACGATGATGACTGAAATTGATAAGATCAAGACCCTTCGTGGTGAGCTTCCTCTGGAGGTTCAAGACTTGGAGGACGAGATCGCAGGACTGGAAACACGTCTCCAGAACTATCAAGCGGAGATCAAGGAGTTTGAGACTTCTATTGTTGAGCAAAAGCATAAGATCACGGAATCTACCACATTGATAGATCGCTATAAGGCACAATTAGATAATGTGCGTAATAACCGGGAGTTTGATAACCTGTCTAAGGAGATCGAGTTCCAAGGTTTGGAAATTGAGTTCTCAGAGAAAAAAATCCGTGAATTCGGAGAGGCGGTAGACGCTAAGAAAAAAGATATCGCAGAATTGACCGAGAAGTTGGAAGGCCGTAAGGCTGACTTGGTTCAGAAAAAGAGCGAGTTGGAGCAGATCATTTCCGAGACAAAGCAGGATGAGGAGAAACTTCGTGAGAAAGCAAAGAAGCTGGAAGCCGCTATCGAACCTCGTTTGTTGACCGCTTTCAAGCGTATCCGTAAAGGTGCTCGTAACGGTTTGGCTGTTGTTTATGTGCAACGTGGCGCTTGCGGTGGTTGCTTTAACAAGATCCCGCCTCAGAAGCAATTGGATATCAAGTTGCGTAAGAAAATTATTGTTTGCGAATACTGTGGTCGTATTATGATCGACCCGGAATTAGCAGGTGTAGAAGATTAATTCAAAAGATCTATAAGTAATGGCTCTAGCTAAAACCGGCTAGGGCCATTATTGTTTTTAATACAAAGATGTTATGATACATACGATACGTTTATATATAGAGAAGTACAGGCTGTTATCCGAGGATCGTCCGGTTTTGGTCGGATTGAGCGGTGGTGCCGATTCTGTGGCTTTGTTGGGCGTATTGGTGCGTTTGGGATATCCGTGTATAGCGCTTCATTGTAACTTTCATTTGCGTGGGGAGGAGTCGGATCGGGATGAGGCATTTGCCTGCGAGTTCGCGGAATCTTTGGAAGTACCCTTTCATAAGATAGATTTCGATACGATCTCTTATGCGGGAGAGAAGCATCTCTCGATAGAGATGGCTGCCCGTGAATTGCGCTACGCTTGGTTCGAGGAGATGCGGGAGCGGCTGGGAGGGCAGGCGATCGCCGTCGCCCATCACCGGGACGATAGCGTGGAGACGGTCTTGATGAATTTGATACGGGGCACGGGAATCCGGGGGATGAGCGGGATCCGTCCGAGGAATGGTTTCATCGTTCGCCCTTTGCTGTGCGTAAGCCGTGAGGAAATCTTGGCTTGGCTGTCGGATCAAGGCTACGCCTATATGACGGATAGCACGAATTTATCGGACGCTTACACCCGTAATTTCATCCGTTTAAATGTGTTGCCGCTTTTAGAGGAGATAAATCCTTCAGCCCGGAATACGATCGCACGTTCCGCCGAGCATCTTTCCGCCGCGGAGACTATATATATATATGTATTGAAACAAGCCCGGAAGGAGGTTATCGTATCGGATGATCGTCTTTCTATCGGGGCTTTGATGCGCTTTCCGGCTCCGGAGACGATTTTATATGAGCTATTGAAAGAATATGGCTTTACCCGTCTGGTCTCGGACGATGTTTTCGCTGCCTTGACCAAGGAGCCCGGTAAGTTGTTTTACTCTTCCACCCATCGTTTGCTGAAGGATCGGGATTTTTTATGGATCGCTCCTTTGGAGAAGAAAGAAGAGCGAACTTTTGTTTTAGATCCGGAAAAGGGTATTAATCACGAACCTATTGAACTATCTTTCCGCAAACTTGTTATAACAATAGATTTCCATATCGAGAAGAATAAGCGGATCGCTTATTTGGATTACGATAAACTCGATTTCCCTTTAACATTGCGGACTTGGAAAGAAGGTGATTGGTTTATTCCCTTCGGAATGAAAGGACGTAAGAAGTTGAGTGACTATTTCTCCGATCATAAATTTAGTCGGATTGAGAAGGAGCGCACATGGCTTCTTTGTAGTGGCGAAGCTATCGTTTGGGTGGTAGGAGAAAGGACTGATAATCGTTTTCGTATAGACGAATCAACAAAGCGTGTGCTAATTGTGAATTTTTTGGGCTAAATCCTCGTTTATTGTAAAAATATTCTTACATTTGCGAAGATTTACTCCGCAGATATGTTACTAATGGTTCAAATTAGCTGAACAATCCGGTTATTACATGAAAATTATAATTAAATAAAGATACAATGATACCATTGGGCGTACATCGTGTTTGTATATGTGATCCGTGTGTATGTACCATTTATATTATTACTTCGCAATATGCAGAAATATAACATTCTAGAACTAAATGAAAAACTTCTTCCCGAACTTCAAAGTATCGCGGAAGAGTTGGGAATAAAAAAAGTTAGCAGCTTAAAGAAAGAAGAGTTGGTTTATCGGATTCTTGATGAGCAAGCGATCTCCTATGCCGGCATTCAGGCTGAAAAGATGAAAGAGAAAGAGGCTAAGAAGCCTGCAGAGGGCCGTAAGAGAGGCCGTCCGGCTAAAGCCGCTTCTCCTAAAGTGGCGAAGGCTGAGACTGCCGAAGCTGCAGAGAGTACCCAACAGGCTCCGGAAAAGCCAGTGTCTGCTCCGGTTGACAAGAAAGAGCAAAAAGAGCAACCTGAACGTAAGAAAAGAGTCCGTATCGAGAAAAAGGAAAAGGTAGCTGGCGCTATCGCTCCTTCCGAGGATAACAAGGAAGTGGTGGTTTCGAAAGAGCCGCAAACAATCTCTACGGTAACGGAAATCCCAGTCGTGGAAACTCCGGCGGTAGTAGAGAGCCCGGTGGAGAAGCCGTTGTTGCCTCCTGTTGTGGCAGAGCTTGAAACGGAAGAAGAAGCCGCTTTGCCGGAAAATACGACCCCGGTAGAGGTAGCAGAAGAAACAACTTCACCACAAGCGACGGAAGAAGAGCCTAAACGCATCGTATTCCGTCATCCGGACGCTAAATCCGTATTAGATCAGATTTTCCCGTTCTCCGCTCCGAAACCCGAGGCTAACAAACCTCAACCCGAGGCCGCTCCCCAGCAGAATAATCCTCGACAGAACAATCGACAGAATAATCATAATAACAACCGTAATAACAATAACGCTAATAACAACCAGCAGGCTCAAGAGAAAATGTATGAGTTTGACGGCATCCTTACAGGAACCGGCGTGTTGGAGATGATGCAAGATGGTTACGGTTTCCTTCGTTCTTCAGATTATAACTATTTGACTTCACCGGACGATATTTATGTCTCTCAATCCCAGATCAAGTTATTTGGCTTGAAAACGGGTGACGTGGTAGAAGGCTCGATTCGTCCGCCGAAGGAAGGTGAGAAGTATTTCCCGTTGGTGAAAGTGGACAAGATCAATGGCCGTACGCCGGAAGAGGTTCGCGACCGGGTTCCTTTCGATCATTTGACCCCGTTATTCCCGGATGAGAAATTCATGCTTACGGCACGTAAATCACCGAAAGTATACGATAATATCGCCGTACGTGTGGTTGATTTATTCTCTCCGATCGGAAAAGGGCAACGTGGTTTGATCGTCGCTCAACCGAAAACCGGTAAGACGATGTTGTTGAAAGATATCGCGAACGCTATCGCTTACAACCATCCCGAGGTTTATATGATTATATTATTGATCGATGAGCGTCCGGAGGAGGTTACGGATATGGCTCGTAGCGTGGATGCGGAAGTAATCGCCTCTACATTCGACGAACCGGCTGAACGTCACGTGAAAATCGCTGAGATCGTATTGAACAAGGCGAAACGAATGGTAGAATGTGGTCATGATGTCGTGATTCTTCTGGACTCGATCACTCGTTTGGCTCGTGCTTATAATACGGTACAACCAGCTTCTGGTAAGGTGCTTTCCGGTGGTGTGGACGCAAATGCGTTGCAGAAGCCGAAACGTTTCTTCGGTGCCGCCCGTAATATCGAGAATGGTGGTAGCCTTACGATTCTAGCCACTGCTCTTACGGAGACTGGCTCGAAGATGGATGACGTGATCTTCGAGGAATTCAAGGGTACGGGTAACATGGAGTTGCAATTGGATCGTAAATTATCCAATAAACGTATCTATCCGGCTGTGGATATCACGGCTTCCAGCACTCGCCGTGATGATTTATTGCAGGATGAGAGCACGTTGAACCGTATGTGGGTCTTACGCAAATATCTATCAGACATGAACTCTATGGAGGCTATGGAATTTGTTAAGCAACGGATGGAACAAACCGTTGATAACATGGAATTCTTGGCATCCATGAACGGTTGATAGAGTCCCCATGAAAAAACACTATAGTCTTGAACGCTGAACACTATTGTGTTTCGGCTTCAAGACTATAGTGTTTTTGCTTGAATACTATAGTATTTTTATGCTAAAAGTATATTGCTGTTTATTGGGCCTTTTTAGGTCTTCCGCGATGTCCCATATTCCGCTTTTGCGGGCTCGAGGATGATCCTTTATCCCCACCTTTACGAGGCCGTCCTCTGCCTCTTTTATTCATACCGTATTTTTCAGGCTCATACAAGGGTACTTCGCCGAATTCCGGGCTGACCGGTATCTTATAAACCTCTTTTTCTAAGAAATCCTCTATACGCTTGAATTGTGCTTGCTCGTCGATCGATACGAAAGTAATCGCCAATCCTTCGCCGTTCGTACCCCGTGCCGTACGTCCGATTCGGTGTACGTAATCCTCCGGATCATGCGGGATATCGAAGTTCACGACCAACTTGATGTCATTGATATCAATTCCACGTGCTACGACATCCGTAGCCACAAGGATGTCGATATGTCCGCTCTTGAATTCTTTCATGACCTCCTCTCTTTGGGATTGCTCCAGATCCGAGTGCATGGCGGCTACATTGAACTTTAATCTTTTTAAGGTAGACGCTAATTCTTTCACCTTCATTTTAGAAGAGGAGAAGATAATTACCCGTTGAGGGCGGCTTTGAGTGAAGAGATCTTGTAGAATCTTGAGCTTTTGTGGATCGTAGCAGATATATGCGGTTTGCATGATAGATTCGGGTGGGCGTGAGATAGCGATCTTGACTTCTTCCGGATCTTTTAGGATGGTTTTAGCTAACGTCCGGATCTTAGGCGGCATGGTAGCCGAGAACATGATCGTCTGGCAGTAGGGGGGCAGCTGTTTATGAACCTGCATGATGTCGTCATAAAAACCCATATCCAGCATGCGGTCCGCCTCGTCTAAGACGAAGAACGACACTTTAGACAAATCTACAGTACCTAACTTAATGTGGGACAATAAACGTCCCGGGGTAGCGATCACTATATCCGCACCCATCTCTAAACCTCTCTTTTGTTGTTCCCAAGCGATTCCGTCGGTACCTCCATACACGGCTACTGCGGATACGGAAGGTATAAAATAAGTGAATCCTTGAATTTGTTGGTCTATTTGTTGAGCCAATTCCCGGGTCGGTGCCATAATGACCGCATTCACCGCATCTGTCGGATGACAACCTTTGCTTAGTTCATTAATAACTGGCAAAACATACGCTGCCGTTTTACCGGTCCCGGTCTGTGCGCAAGCGATGATGTCTTTACCCTCTAAAATGACAGGAATCGTTAACTCTTGGACTGGAGTCGTTTCGTCAAAATTCATGTCATAAAGCCCGTCTAATACGGCATCTTCCAAATCTAATTCATCAAATCTCATCTTTTTACATTCAAATTCCCGGTAAAGATAAAGATTATTTAGAAATATTATGCAATAGCTAGGTTTCTCTTTGGTGATAAATAGAAAAATAAATACCTTTATCCCCGAGTTATACCCCAAAAACGAAAGAATTAATATGAATAGTCTAGAAAGCGGAAGTAACGTTCAGTCTGGATTAGAGATGATCATGGAGAAGAGCCCCGATACGATCGTATTAGTAGATCGGAATCTTACTCTTGTCAAGGTTATTTCTGCAAAAGACGATTATTATCATTATTTAGCGAAAAACTTTGTTGGAAAGCAACCCCAAGCGTGGTTCCCGGATGGGAAGAACCACGATCAATATGAGATCTATAGAACTGCGGTTAAACGTGTTTTCGAGGAGCAAGTGAAAGTGGATTTCTCTTTTGAGGTCTCTTTTGAAGGAAAGAACTATTGTTATCTATCGCAAGCAAGCCTTTTTAATGAAGAGCTTGTGATCGTTTATACGCGTGATGTATCTTCTCTGAAAACAGAAAAAAATCTACAAGAACTGATCAATACGATATTAGATCGGTTACCGTTGGGTGTTTTCGTGAAAGATGGGGATAACCATTTTAATTACCTGTATTGGAATCATTTTATGGAGGAAATAACGGGTATTGAAACCCGGGAGATCGAGGGACATGATGATTTTGAGGTGAATTATAATGCCTTGATGACCGCCGAGGAGCGTCTGGAAACCGATAAGAACGTAATCAAGACCGGGCTGACCGCTAGATTCAAGGGCAAGGTAAAATCGGCCTCCGGCGATTACCGGGATATAGAGGTGGCTAAATATCCTATTTCTCTAAATAATGGTAAGCCACTTATCTTGGCTTTATGGAGAGATATAACTTCAGAGCTGGCTACGGAGAATACTTTGAGAAGAACCCGGATCTTGACGAAAATGGCATTGCGGATAAGTGATATACGCACATGCTCAATTTTCATCGATCCGGACAGTACCCATAATTTCAAGGATTCCGTTGTGACCTTGAACGATTGGAATACCATGTCGGAAGATATGATAGAGGTGTCGTGGGGACAGTTTATCAGTCGGGCGCATCCGGATGATCAGGAACATTATCATAATGTGTTTACCCGTCTTTGCAGGGGTGAGATCTCCGAGGCAAGGATCGAGGCCCGTATGTTATTCCCCGGCAAGAAGGAATATGCTTGGAGAGAGGTCTTCGCTACCGTGTATGAACGGGACGAGAAAGGAAGACCTTCGGTTATCCTAGGATGCTCAACGAATATTCAGGAACGGAAAAATCAAGAATTAAGCCTTGAGGAGGCGAAGGTTAAGGCTGAGGCCGCTGATAAAATGAAGTCGAAATATCTGGCGGATATGAGCCATGAGATCCGTACTCCTTTAAATGCGATTACCGGCTTCTCTGAATTGATGGCTTTCGCAGATACGGATGAGGAACGTATGTCGTACTACGACGTGATCAAGATGAATAATCAATTGCTAATGCAATTGATCAATGACATTTTGGATATCTCAAAGATCGAGGCGGACGCGATAAAGATTACGTATGAGCAATTAGATGTCAGTGAATTGATGGATACGATTTATGCTTCCGCCAAGCTACGGGTTCCGGGAGGAGTCGAGTTGGTTTTGGAGAAAGGGGCTGACCACCATATGTTCGGAACGGATAGCATGCGCCTGTTGCAGTTGATCAATAATTTGGTGAACAATGCTATCAAGAACACGAAAGAAGGCAGTATCACGATGGGATATACCATTCAACCGGATAATCAATTACGTTTTTATGTAAGGGATACGGGAATCGGTATCGATGAGGAAAAATTAAAAGATGTCTTCGGGCGTTTCGTGAAAATTAACGACTATATGGAAGGTATCGGATTAGGACTGGCTATCTGCAAAGGATTGGTTGTGAAGATGGGAGGTTCTATTCATGTTACTTCCGAATTAGGGGCAGGCTCGGAGTTCTCCTTTATTTTGCCGTCTCACGAATAGCGTTATTTGTAATAACGTTTATAAATTTGGTCGTATAACCCACTGTCCTTGATTTGCTGGAGCCAACTATTTAGGCTATCCCGTAGGACAGGGGAGTTTTTACGGACCGCCCACGATTGCAATTGGGTAAAACTGACATCCGTCAGGATATCGACTTCCGGCAGGTTTTTCTGAGTCATGCGAGCGATTTGTTGGTCGCATACGGCATAATCGATATCGCCTTTGGCTACCATGATCATAAGCTGCTCGGTAGAATATAACTCATCTTCCACCACGTAGATCGTATCGCCTATCTCGTGTCCCAGATTTTGCAGACGCAATAAGGCCGGGGAATCTTTCGGTATGTATAAGGTCTTTTGGGCTAAATCCAATTGGTTGCGGATAGGGGCTTGTCCGTTGTTCGCCTCTGCCGTACGTTGTACCAAGACTTGCTTGTTGAGAACGATCGGTTCGGTGAACAGGTAGTTTTCCCGCATCTCGGAGGTGATGGGTATGTTTCTTGCGATTACGTCGCATTTGTTGTCCGATAATTCCTCGAAGCTTTTCGCTAAACTCATATCCAAATGCGTCTGAACCTCCAATCCGGATAATTTAGCGATCGCTTGGCTGAGCTCGTATTGAAAACCTTGCACCGTGTCGCCTGATACGAAATACCCGGATTGATTGTACTCGGTTATCATCCGGAGGATTCCTTCTTCCTTGATTTCCGGATAATCACGAGGCCCGATTTCTTGAGGACATTGGTTGAATCTCCAAAGCTGTATCATTGTCGTTATAGCGACAATCAGTAGAAAAGCGTATAGGATAAGCAACTTCTTAGATCTCATGGCAATCGATTAATTATTGAAAGTCACGGAGATGCCCATTTTCAAGACCATCGGGTCCAACGGATAATGCGCAAGAGAGAAGTAATTCGGGTCAACGAACTTAGAGCCTAGATTGTATGCCATGATGAAGAAGCGAGCTTGCTTCAAATGGAAATTCGCATAAGCGTTGATCAATGGATAATTACCGACCTTCACTTTCTTGTCTTCTTCCTGTACTTGGAACTGTTGGGTAGCCGGCTCGTAGTAAGGAGCGTAATAAGCGGTGTTGTAATATACGTTCGCGCCAATCTGTACGGTTAATACTTTCGCCAACTTAAACGCTAGATATATATTCGAGTATGCGCTGATATCCGGTAACGGGAGTTGAGACTTCTCGCTAGAAAGCTGATAGGCCACCTCATTCTCCCATCCAAACGCACGGTACATGATATCTTGCTTGATACGGGCTGAGACAACTTGGATGTTCTTACTGCTTTGCTCCGGCAAACCTTTACCGTTGAAAAATACATAATTCTGGATGCTTTCCACTCCTCCGGATAACTGGGTGCGGGTGGATTCCAAGTTGATTTTCGCTCCGGCGTAAATCCTTTGCACATTTTTCAATGATAGATCCCACCAATAGTAACGCCCATGATGGTGACGTTGGTAAAACGCCGGGGTGATATTCTTGATATACCCTTCCGCTTTGATGGTAGCGTCTTTCTTGAAAAGCTTGAATTTAGTTTGCAAATCTCCGCTTACTCGAACCTCTCCGGCGTCACTTCCCGCAAGTCCTAATTCTCCACGGACATTGTAGGTAAGCAGGCTACCACGGCGTTTGGATAATTCACCTCCGATGTAGGTAGTAAACTCATCATATACCTCGGAAGTAGGGAAATTTAATGTGCTCGGCTCAGAGCTTCCACGACCATCCGGACCGTAATCCAATCCGGGAACTTGGGATGCCAATCTAAACCGGCGTTTCTCGAAAGTAACGAAGGCGGTCAGTCCGAACTTCGCCCAATCTTGGAAACCTTCCCGCAAGGCCAACGCAAAGGTATTCTTTAAATTCCAAGAGGAAGTCTGGTCATTCAAAGATGCGTCCATACCATAAAGATGAGCGTAGCAAGTATCGATCCCGGCATCATTAGAGATAAAGCGCCTGCGGTTATCCTCGTAATCGATGGTATGGATGATACTGGAAACCGGGATGAATACCTCTTTTACGTTCCCTTCCTCATCGGTTTCTTCCAATTCTTTGGTAAAACCGAGATTGTATCTCTGTGTCAGGAAATATTGTTTTCCACGGACACGGTTCCATGTGTCCGTGTAGCGGACAGGGTATGATTTACTATCGATATTTCTTTGATTCTCGGCCAAGTCATCGGGATTCGTGATATACTGGTCATTTGTAAGTCCACCGTTCTCGTAGTTCACGAAATTGAAATTACTTAAATAAGCGTTTAACTCGTAACGGTCGGTGATATAACTTCCGAAAAAACGATAACTTAATAATTTATTACCGTTGGAGTTATAATATCCGCGGCTATAGATATAATCCATCTCGCCACCGACATTGATCTTCTTACCAAAGTTCAGGGTCAGTACCCCTTTCAGGCGGTCCATCTTATTCTGGCTGGCTCCTCCTGTCGTATAAGTCACTTGGGTATAGGGTACTTTGGTATCGTAGAAATAAGCGTTTGTCGGGGTCGTGATATAATAATCATAGGCATCGGCGAAGATGAAATCACGTTCCTCCTTACGTTCGTTAAAAATACGGGTTTGCGCCGGCGATCCCACATTCGCCAGATAACCTACGGCCAATGAGTTCGCTTCCACCAACGTACTATTCCCGAAATTTAATCGATTGGTATCCATGGGAGCGATATAACGTTCTCCCAAAAGAGGCGTGAGTCGATAACCGATGATTCGTTTTGATTTCAGCGCCGCGCTATCTGTTTGCAGCAAGCTATCCGGTATTTCCTTGTTTGAGGATGATAAATTAGATAACGAGAATCCACCTCGTCCTCCCCGGCTCCCGGAACGTCCTTGCGCATGCGCGGAAGCCGCCGTTCCTATCAGAAAAAGTAATATGTATAGATAATACTTCATGGGTTGCAAAGATATAACAAAAAATAATGTGCCAATTATAAAATATGCCAATATGCCAATCAGAAAACTTAATTGGCATATCGGCACATCAATGAATGAGCTTCTTATATTTTCTGTATAATCTCCATTCCTTTCTTAATGGCAGCCTCGTTCATCGGCAACAAATGATGGTGACGCTCGGGCAAGGACTTCTTCAATCCTAACATGACGTTCTCTAATTGAACCATCGGGACGATTTTAAGCAATCCGCCTAATATCAACATGTTGAATGCCTTCTCGTTCTTCATCTCGGTAGCGGCGTCCATCGCGTCTACCCGATATACGTTAATATCCGTACGTTTCGCCGGCGTATGGATGCCATAACCATCGTAAATCAAGATACCGCCCGGTTTCACCTTGTTCTCGAACTTATCCATGGAAGGTTGGTTCAAGATAATAGCGATATCATATTCATTCAATACGGGTGAGCTGATACGCTCGTCGCTCAAGATAACGGTTACGTTGGCCGTACCGCCACGTTGCTCAGGTCCGTATGAAGGCATCCAGCTAACCTCCTTGCCTTCCATCAAACCGGAATAGGCCAAGATCTTACCCATAGACAATACACCTTGTCCACCGAAGCCTGCTATAATTATTTCTTGTTTCATTGTCGTTTACCGTATTACTTATTCAACATTCTTTAAGTCGCCCAGCGGGTAGAAGGGGAACATGTTCGCTTCCATCCATTTATTGGCTTTTTCCGGAGTCATCTTCCAGCCGGATGAGCAAGTGGAGACGAACTCTACCACAGAAGTACCCTTACCGGCCATAGCGTTCTCGAAAGCCTTACGAAGCATCTTCTTCGCTTTCCGTACGGCTGCGGCCGTCTGTACGCTTTGGCGTGTTACCAAGCAAGTTCCTTCCAATTGGGCTAATAAATCACCGATCTTCAGCGGGTAACCGTTCAAGGCGATGTTGCGTCCGTAAGGACAGGTAGCCGTGGGCATACCTTCCAGTGTAGTCGGAGCCATCTGTCCGCCGGTCATACCATAGATCGCGTTATTTACGAATACGATCACGATATTCTCGCCACGGTTGGCTGCATGAATCGTCTCGGCCGTACCGATAGCCGCCAAGTCACCATCTCCTTGATACGTGAATACCATCTTCTCCGGATTCAAGCGTTTAACGGCGGAAGCGATGGCTGGCGCACGTCCGTGGGCTGCCTCGATCCAATCGATATCCAAGTAGTTATATGCGAATACGGCACATCCCACGGGGGAGATACCGATTGTCTTATCTTCCAGACCCATATCGGCTATAACCTCGGCGATCAGCTTATGTATCACACCGTGGCTGCAACCGGGGCAGTAGTGCATGGGATTTTCATTCATCAATCTGGGCTTTTCATACACCAGATTTTCCGGTTTAATTATATCGTTGAGTTCCATAATCTTTAATTATTAATGTATATATCTTAGGACATATTGCACCAGCCGCAATACGATCGCCGCTCCACCGCAATACAAGAATACGGTCTTATCGCTAACAGCGAAGTAACATACCACGGCAGCTATGGCCAGTAGCATAAAAACCAGCGTCAATATCTCGTCAGCTTTACTTCCTCGTGTCATACGGATCAGAATAATTTTTCCTTCAGCGCGTTCAATACCTCATCCGGGGTGAATACGATTCCACCCAATCGGCCAAAGTGCTCTACCTTCACTTTACCATTTACGGCTAGGCGAACGTCCTCTACCATCTGTCCGGCGTTCAACTCAACCGATAACATACCTTTTACCTTATCCGCATAAGCGGCGATCACTTTTGTCGGGAACGGCCATAACGTGATCGGGCGTAACAAGCCAAGCTTGATACCTTCCGCACGGGCGATCTCGACTACCTTCTGGCAAATACGGGCGGAAGAACCGAACGCGATCAATAGATAATCAGCGTCCTCACATTGGAACTCCTCGTAACGAACCTCGTTCTCCTCGATCTTGCGATATTTCGCTTGGAAACGGATATTGTTCTCTTCCATCTTCGCCGGGTCTAGCTCCAAGGAAGTGATGACGTTACCTTTGCGTCCGCCCTTCTTTCCTTGTACGGCCCAAGGACATTGAGCGATAATCTCTTCCTCGGTACGGCGGGGTTGATAGGGAGGCAATACCACCTTCTCCATCATCTGTCCGATGATACCGTCCGCCAAGATAATAGCGGGGTTATTGTATTTGAAAGCCAGATCAAAACCAAGGCCTACGAAATCGGCCATCTCCTGTACGGAAGAGGGAGCTAAGGTTATCAAGCGGTAATCGCCATGACCACCGCCTTTCACGGTCTGGAAATAATCAGCCTGACTCGGCTGGATCGTTCCTAATCCGGGACCGCCACGCATAACGTTCACGATCAGACAAGGAAGCTCCGCTCCCGCGATATAAGAGATACCTTCTTGTTTCAAGCTCACGCCCGGGCTGGAAGAAGAGGTCATCACTTTCTTTCCGGAACCGGCTCCGCCGTATACCATATTAATAGCGGCTACCTCGCTCTCCGCTTGTAAGACTACCATGCCGGTCTTTTCCCACGGCATCTCTGCCATAAGGGTTTCCAATATCTCCGATTGCGGAGTGATCGGATAGCCGAAGTAACCGTCCACGCCATAGCGGATAGCCGCATGGGCGATGGCCTCGTTACCCTTCATTAATTTTATATCTTCTGCCATATCTTGATATAACTTTATATTTTTACTTTGTAGATCGTTAGACAACCGTCCGGACAAACCAACCCGCAACTTGCGCATCCGATGCATGCGTCCGGGTTCTTCATGTAAACATAGTGATACCCCTTGTTGTTTACTTCTCGTGGGTGCAACTCCAGTACATCCGACGGGCAGGCTACTACGCAAAGGTTACATCCCTTGCAGCGCTCTGTGTTTACAACAACAGCTCCTTTTATTTTCGCCATAATACTTGTTTATTTAAAATCTAAATGTAACACATTTCTATTGAGGCATCAAAGTTAGTAAAAAATTACTCGTTGCCAAGATTATAACGTTTCATTTTGTTGAATAGCGTCTTTCTGCTGATATTTAATGCCTCGGCGGTCAAGGTACGGTTATAGTTATGCTTTTGCAGCGCGGACAGGATGCGGGCCTTCTCCGCCAAGGAGTTCGTATCACGGAGCGAGGTATCTTCTTCCGCTTCCTGAGGAGCTGTCAGTCGCTCCATCAGGTAGCTTTTGATACGGGCGGGCAGATGTCCGGGATGGATTTGCCGGTCTACGCAGAGTATCATGGCGCTTTGTACGGCGTTTTCCAGATCCCGTACGTTACCGGGCCAGTCGTAGGCACATAACTGATCCATAGCCTCGGGCGTGATGCTTTCGATCGAGAGATTGAGCAAGGTGTTATATTTGCGAAGGAAGAAGACGGCCAGCAATGGGATGTCCTCTTTCCGTTCCCTGAGGGGAGGAAGCTGTACGGTGAAGACATTCAACCGGTAGAGCAGGTCCAGACGGAACTTGCCCAGTCTCACTTCCTCCTCTAAGTTCCGGTTCGTTGCCGCCACGATCCGCACATGGACGGGGATCGCTTTCTTGCCGCCGATGCGGGTAATCCTACGTTCTTCCAATACACGCAGCAATTTTACTTGGGCGTCTAGCGGAAGCTCGCCGATCTCGTCGAGGAACAAGGTGCCGCCATTTGCCCGCTCGAACGTGCCGGCTTGTGTTTCCTTGGCATCGGTGAAGGCGCCTTTCTCGTGCCCGAAAAGCTCGCTTTCCATCAGGGTGAGCGGGATCGCCCCACAGTTGATCGCCACGAAAGGCTGGCTCACACGTTTGCTCCGGTCGTGTATCGCCCGGGCGATCAGTTCCTTTCCGGTTCCGCTCTCGCCGTGGATCAAGACGGTAGCGTCGGTTTCCGCCACCCGTTCCACTTGGAGCATGACCTGCTTCAGCCCGCTTTTCTCGCCGATGATACCGGCGTCTATATCTCCTAACTTGTTTTTCAAGTGTTTGATCTCGCCTTTCATCCGGCAATGCTCTACGGCGCGGCTTACGGTAAGGAGTAACTTATCGTTGTCGAAAGGCTTCTCAATAAAATCGTAAGCGCCTTTCTTCACGGCATCTACCGCCAAGGAGATGGAGCCGAAGGCGGTTATGAACACGATGACTTGGTTCGGGCATAGTCGTTTGATCCTCTCCAATGCCTCCACGCCGGTAAGGATCGGCATCTGCTGGTCCAGCAAGATTACGTCGGGACGGAAGGAGAGGAGGGTGTCTACGGCCTCTTGTCCGTTGGCGGCGGTTTGTACCTCGTATCCGTCTTCTCTCAAGATCAAGGCGATCATCGTACGGATACGAGGCTCGTCGTCGGCTACTACTATTTTTGCTTTCATACTATATATCGCGGTAACTTGATGGTGAAACATGTGCCTTTGCCGGGAGTACTGCGTACCTCAATCTCGCCCTCGTGGCGGTTGATGATACCGTAACAGATGGCGAGTCCTAAACCGGTTCCCTCGTCTTTGGTGGTGAAAAAGGGATTGAAGATGTGATCCAGATCTTTCTCGCTAATGCCTTTTCCGCTGTCCTCGAAGGAGAGGAGCAGGTAATGGGTATGAGTGTCGATGGGTGCTCCCTTCTCTATACTTATTATTAATGTACGTGAGCGTTCCGGGGGATTCTGGCTCATCGCCTCCACCGCATTGAGGATGATGTTGAGAAATACTTGTTTGAGTTGCTCGGCATCCGCTTGCAAGGTGGTATGCTCATGGAAATACTCGAACTCCACCTCGACCTGTTGCTTCTTCAGTGTATTATGGACGAGTAGCAATGTCTGGTCGATCAATCGTTCCAGATTGACTTCCGACGCGTTCAAGGCGGACGGGCGGGCGAAAGAGAGCAGGCCTTGCACGATCTTATTGATACGCTCCACCTCGGAGATAAGCTCCGTCACCATCTCTAATTTCACGGGATCGGCGGAGAAATCCTTGCTTAAGTATTGGATCGTGCTACGAATGGCGGTCAGTGGGTTGCGTATCTCATGAGCGGCTCCGGCGGCCAGTTCCCCGAGGGTGGCGAGCCGGTCGGTCCGGTACATCTTCTTGATTCGCTCGGATTGTATCTCATACAGGGAGGCATGTTCGATGGCGAATGCCGCTTGATTAAACAGGAGGGCGAGAAGCTCCAGCTCATTCTCGGTAAAACCGGTGCGATCTGTCTTCTTTCCCAGCATAATCACACCGCTCACCTTATTCATCACTTTCAGCGGATAAATGAGTTCCGCTTGGAGTCGCTCCAGTTTCTCCCGCTCCTCGGTGGTGAAGTAAACCGCTATATCGGGATTTTGGGAAAGCAGAAGCGAGCGTTCATTCACGAATAGCCAACTGATCAGCTTATCTTTTCCATTGAAAGAGAGGGAAGAGGACAATGGGCCGTCTTGCGGTTTGTACTTTCCCGTATTCTCGTCTAACAGGAAAAGGTGAACGATCTCTACAGGGCATATCTGTCTGATCTTGGAGATGAAATTATTGATCAGTAAGGACTTGTCCGCTATAAGCATCAAGGAGCGGTTGAACTCGGAAAGCATTTTACTGAGTTCGGATCGCGATGTATTCGTGTGTCGTTTGAATAAGGATAGCATGCTTCTCGGGTATTAGGATGGACAAATGTACTCTTTTTGAGTAAGAACTTACCCGTTTTGGGTAAGAATATTACCCGTTACCCAAGAACGGAATATTTAGCGTTTGTCTATTATCTTGATTATTAGTTGGCTATATGCTTTGGCACGGCGTTTGTATTCTATAAGGTAAAGAAGAAGGATCTTCGGTATGTTTGGGTAAAAGCTTACCGATGCTCATTTCGTTTCATAGGCATAAAACAGTAGTTTCTTCTAAGGGAAACTAGAGTTTTTCCATAGTGAAACTAAAGTTTTTATTAAGAGAAACTCTAGTTTTCTCAATAAGAAACTTTAAGAAACTGTAGATGATTGATTATCAGAAGTTAGTAAAGGATAATCGCGGATTTGATTAGATACGATAAAAAGGATAAGAAGATGAGAAAGAGAGCTGTTATTTTACTCGCTACACTGATAGCGATCGTTACGGGAAGCGTCTATGCGCAGTCTTTCCAAGGTAAGTTGGTGGATGATAAAGAGGCGCCGGTTGGTTTCGCTAACGTGGTGTTATTGGATCCGGAAGATTCCGCGTTCGTGAAAGGAACGGTTAGCGAGGAGTCGGGCGAGTTTGTTTTGGAAGGCTTGAAAGAGCGGAGTTATATCTTACGGGTATCTTATATCGGATATAAGGATATTTGTCTGGATTGTCCGAAGACGGGTGATGTGGGAACGATCCGTCTGGAACCGGACGCTATCGCCTTGGGCGAGGCGGTCGTAGTCGGCAAATTGCCTACTTACCAACTAAAGGGAAGTAGCTTGGTGACGAACATTCAAGAGACTTTGCTGAGTACGGTTGGTACGGCGAATGACGTGCTCTCGCATATCCCCGGCTTGGAAAGCTCGGACGGGAAATATACCGTGTTTGGCAAGGGAGAGCCTTTGATCTACATCAATAACCGTTTGGTGCGTGATAACTCGGAATTGGAACGCCTTAGCTCGAAGGATATAGCCAAGGTGGAACTGATCCAGAACCCGGGCGCGGAATACGACGCTACGGTGAAGGCGGTATTGAAAATCCGCACGGTTCGGCGTGCGGGTGAGGGGTTGGGTGTCAATGTCCGGAGCAATGTTTCCCAAGGGCATAAGACAAGTAACTACGATCAATTGAACTTGAACTACCGTAAGAACGGATTGGATTTGTTTGGGATGGTTAACTATTCCTTGTGGCAAGCCAAAACAAGGCAACGGACAAGTAGCTATATTCAAGTGGACACGCTGTGGGAACAGAAAGCGGAAACGGCAGTGGAGCAGTCTTCCCGTTCGGTATATGGTCAGTTGGGTGCGAATTACGAGGTGAATGAGCGTCATTCCTTCGGGGCTACGTATGAAGGAAATAAGGGTTTTAACTCGGGAGGTGATTTTATATCGGATAACACGATGTACGCGGATAAAGCGGTTTACGATGTATTGCATTACCAAACCCGGATGGAAACGGACGCGAATCAACATAAGGTGAACGCTTATTATGAAGGGAGGTTCAATGATAAACTAACCGTCAGTTTTAATGCGGACTGGTTAACCGGATCTTCGGAGAACCGTATGTTTGCCAATGAGAATAGCGAGATGGACGACGATCGCTTGGTAACAACCAATAACCGGACCCGCAACCGTTTGTATGCCGCTAAATTAGTGATGACTTACCCGATCTCCGTGGGAGAGTTGAAATGGGGAGGGGAATACAGTTATGTACATCGTACGGACCGTTTCGACAATCCACAAAGCATCCTGCCCGCTACCGATAGTAAGATACGGGAGCAGAATGCCGCCGCTTTTATCAGTTATGCCTTGACTTGGCAGAAATTAAGCGCTGAGATCGGTTTGCGTTATGAGCATGTTGACTTTGATTATTATGATAAAGGTATTTTCCTTTCGGAACAAAGCCGTCTGTATGATAATGTCTTCCCGAATGTCGCTCTTTCCATGCCGATAGGAAAGACCCAGATGTCGTTAAGTTATACGGCAAAGACAAGTCGCCCCTCGTTTTATCAATTGCGGAGTGACTTGCAGTACGACGATCGTTTCACTTACGAGGGCGGTAATCCGCTATTGAAACCTTCTTTCAATCACGACTTGACTTATCAATTTGGCTATAAATTTATTCAAGCCTCATTGAGTTACCAATATATAAAGGATGTTTCGTCGTTTATGATGAAGGCGCACGAGCCGGATCCGGTCATTACGGTCTTCTCCCAAGAAAACTATCCGAAGGCGCAATATTTGAACGCTTCCGTCTTTTTTTCCCCTAAGTTTAATTTCTGGGAACCTTCCCTTTACCTAAGCGTGAGCAAACCTTTCTTTGAGGCTTTTACGATGGGGGAGATGCGATCCTTTAATAAACCTACTTATGGCTTTAGTTTAAATAACTCGTTTCGTTTGCCTAAAGGATGGATATTCTCATTGGATGGTCGTGTTTCGACGGATGGCGATAATATGCAAAGCTTACGTAAACGAACGGGAGGTGTTTATGTGGGTTTGCGTAAGTCGTTCTTGAAAGATGACGCGTTGACATTGAACTTGCAAGGCTTCGATATTCTCGCTACGCAACGTTATTCTTTCGTGATGTATGCGGCGGATCGCAGTATGACGAAATGGAGTAATTCGGATAGCCGCCAAGTGCGCCTGACCGTTACGTACCGTTTCAACGCCACCCGTAGCAAGTACAAAGGTTCCGGTGCGGCCAATGCGGTTATCAACAGATTATGATTATCTTTGTCTCATGTTAGAAGCGATTGATTTAACGAAACGATATGAGGATGGGCTTCTGGCTCTGGATGCCTTGAACCTCCGGATCGAGCCGGGAGAGATCTTCTTTCTTTTGGGGGCGAATGGGGCGGGGAAGAGTACGACCTTGAATCTCTTCCTCGATTTCATCCGTCCCACTTCCGGACGGGCCTTGGTGAATGGGGTAGAGGTTCGCTCCCATCCGGCGGAGACACGCCGGCATATCGCTTACGTCTCCGAGAATGTCATGCTGTATGGCGACTTTACCGCCCGGGAGAACTTGGACTTCTTCACACGCCTTGCCGGGAAACGCTTGGATCGGAAAGACTATTACCAAGCGATGCGCCGTGTCGGCCTGCCGGAAGAGAGCTTCGAGCGTAAGCTGAAGACCTTCTCCAAGGGAATGCGGCAAAAGGTAGAGATCGCCGCCCTCTTGCTAAAAGACGCCGAAAATATCGTGATGGATGAGCCTACCTCCGGCCTTGACCCCCGGAGCACCGCCGAGTTGATGCAACTCTTGCACCATCTCCGCTTGGAAGGGAAATCGATACTGATCTGTACCCACGACCTGTTTCGTGCCCGTACCTTGGCGGACCGGGTAGGGATCATGAAGGATGGCCGTCTGGTCATGGTCCGTTCCCGGGATGAGTTCCTGCGTGATGATTTGGAGCGTATCTATCTGGACTATATGCAGGAGGCCGTCTTATGAGGAATAGTTGGATATTCGCTTGGAAGGAGTTCCGGTTGAACATCCGGTCGGCCCGTTTCGCTATGGGGTTATTGCTCTGCTTGGTGATCGTGCCCTTCACGATGATAGTCGGTATAGGTGATTATCGGATACAAAAAGAGGTATGCGAGGCGGAGGCGAGGCAAGCCGAGGAGGAGATAAACTCCTGCTTGGTATGGTCGCAGGTGCGTCCCAAGCTTATCCGGGAGCCGGAGCCTTTGAGCTTGCTCAGCCGGGGAGTTACGAGCAACGTAGGGTATACCGTTCGAATCACCTTGTGGGAGAAACCATTTTTGCCGCAGCAATTTAATTGGGCGCAAAACAGCCCTTTCATGAAAGTGTTTCCCCCGTTGGATTTCTCTGCGGTATTGAGCATGATGATCTCGCTCCTCGCTTTGGTCTTTTCTTACGATGCGGTGACGAGGGAAAGGGAGGAGGGAACGTTGCGTTTCATTTTCTCCTCATCGGTGAGTAGGTATAGCTTCTTGGTAGGAAAATGGCTGGGGGTGGTATTAACCGTTCTGCCGATCCTGCTGGCTTGCTTCTTAATGGGGTTGGGCTTCGTGGTGTTGGAAGGTGGAGTACGATTCTCCGGTAGCGAGTGGGCGGGGATCGGATGGATGGGGTTGGCTTCGTTTGTCTATTTGGCTTGCTTTGCTTCGTTCGGTATCTGGGTATCGTCGCTGACGGCTCGTTCGGTCACCTCGATCGTACTCTGTATGCTCAGTTGGCTGATATTTCTGTTCGTTATCCCGGCCTTATCCTCGTATGCTTCCCGTAGCATGGTGGCTTTGCCCTCTTATAAACAGGTGGAGAATAAGAAGGAGGAACTTTTTTGGTTTATGCATCGGGAGAGCAATAAGCGATGGAGGGAACTACGGGATTCCTTGGGGCTTCAATCCTTGCGATATTTATTCAATCTAAGTGATGACCGTGCAGGTACGAGAGAGATCCGGGGAGGTTCTCATAAGATATTGGAGCATACCTGCCGGATGGCTGTCGTGGACGCTAAGTTACGGATGGATCATGCGGAGCGGCTTTGGGACTTGGATGAGGACTTCTTGCGTGTGTTGTCCACTCAACGGAAGTGGCAAGATACCTTGAACCTTCTTTCCCCTTCGGCTACTTATATCCGTTTGATGGCCTGCTTGGGCAATACCGACGCTGATGCGCTCCTCGTTTATATGAGTGACACCCGGGACTATCGCGAACGGTTTATCCAATATCTGGCGGATCGGGACTTGTTCTACTCGCCTTCTTACGTGACCCCTTGCAGGGAGGATGAGTTCTTACCCGAAGAGGAATGGGAGGCTTTGGCCCGACATTGGGCGCGGCTTCAGAAAGAAGATCCTGCCGCTTTCGAGAAACTCGTGAGGGAGAGCGAGGGACAGTATGCCGACTCGAATTATTCGCCCGTAGATGTCCGGGGTATCCCCCGGTTCTGCCCTCGGGAAGTATCCGGTTGGCAACGGGTGGAGAGGGGAAGGCTGACTTTCGCCCTTTTGTTCGTCTTGTTTATCGGGTTCTTGACGAGTGCTGTTTATATTTTTAGAAGATATGATTTACGATAGTTTGATAGTGTATTGCCATGAGGTGCGCCGCTTGCTGCGTAGTTTGCGTTTCCGGGTATCGTTCCTGCTAATCATCCTACTATTCACCGGTGGGAGCCGCTTGTTTGTCTCTTTCTATACGGAGCGGCAGGCTGTTTACCTGCAATTGGTGGAAGAGCAGGAGCGGAACGACCAAGAGTTGAGCGAGAACTTGACCAAGTATGCGAACGAGCAGCGGATCTTCCGCTATGCTCCTCGTACCGACGGCTTCTTGTATAGCTGCAAAGAGGAGGAGATGGTAAACGCTATCCGATATAATGTATGGAATGCGGGAGGTCTGGAGATAGAGCAAGGTTCGCTGAACCCTTTACTGGATGCGAAAAGCTCGGTGGACTGGACATTTATTGTCTCGATATTCATTAGCTTTATCGCCCTGTTATTCTCTTATGATTCAATATGTGGAGAGAAACGGGATAAGGTATTAGGTTATTTGTTATCCTATCCCATTTCCCGGAGGAACTATTGGATCAGTAAGATTCTCTCGCATATATCCGTTGTCATGTTATTATTGCTAGGAGGTATATTCGTGGGATTATTAGCCTTAGGCAATATGTTACCGTCCATCTATACGCCCTCTTTAATTTATAAGATACTCGGATTTATCGGAATCAGCTTTTTGTTGATCTCATTATGTACCTGTTTTGGATTGTTCGCCTCCGTCATGACGAGGCATTCGAGTGTAAGTCTACTCATGTGCGTATCCTTTTGGCTGTTTGGAACCATAATTATCCCGAATAGCGCCACATTCTGGGGCGATGTCCTCTATCCGAGCCCTTTATTACGAGACATCGCTCAAAAAGTAGAGGAAGAGGAAAGCCGGTTGACAAAAGAGGCCCCTCCCGGAAGCATGGCACAAGAGAGAGACAACCCGTTTTATCCCTATCATGAGCGTCGTGCTACTTTATTATTCAAAAAGAAGGAAGTAAGGGAGAAATCCTATCGGGATTACTACGAATGCCTGATCCGTCAGTTCGAGGGAGTCCGCCTACTAACCCTTTTATCCCCAACGGTCCAATACGAACGGGCGATGGAAGCTCTATTAGGAGGAGGCCATTTACGATTCCAGAAAAATTGGCGTGATTTACAAGCCTTCCAACTTACGTTCCTCGCATGGTTCAAGCAAAAAGACGCCGAGGACCCGGAAAGCCCACATTGGTATAATCCTTATGAGGATGTCTCTACCAGCCGAAAGTCGTTTGATATAAAGGAAGCGCCTCGATATCAAGAAAGAAGCGTTCCCTTAGAAGAACGTCTTGCGTTTATCGGCCTGTATGCGCTGACCACGTTTTTCTTTATCGTCTTACTGACATGGGGCGGATTCCGTTTATTGGAAAAGTACGATGTACGATAAGAAAGGGGTGGAAAATAACAATGGGCATCGTAAGCTCTTTACAATGCCCATTCAAAGAAGGTTATAACGGGCATTCTAATCACCTTATAATGCCCATTGTAATATTGGGTTACGCCTTAGCGCTTTTTTGTGAGAGCTTTTCTAGGAAATATACGATCCCGAAACCTAAGATCATCAATCCAACGGCCTCCCAAACAAACTGATTCGGGGCGATATTCGCCTCCACCAACGGCTTGGTCATGCCATGGCTATCCACATAGGTCTCGATCGTTTCTTTCCAAGGCCATACCTTGTTAAGCGAACCCAGCATGAATCCGGCCAATACGGCGATCGTTATATCATGGAATTTACGAAGGGCGAATGACAACACCCGGGAGAACGTCGTGATGCCAATAGCCGCACCCGCTATAAACACCAACATAACGGGAATATTAAACGTCTTGACCGCCTCCATGATATAGAAGTATTTCCCGAGCAACACCAAGATAAAGCTACCCGATATACCCGGCAAGATCATGGCGCAAATAGCGATCGCCCCACAAAGGAAGATAAAGAGCAGATTACTCGGAGTCTCGGCGGGAGTCGCCACGGTAATATAAAAAGCGATCACCGCCCCGACAACAAAACTCAAGATCGTCTTCCAATTCCATTGCTTGATATCCTTAGAGACGAACCAAGTAGAGGCCAACACCAAACCAAAGAAAAAAGACCATACCAAGATCGGATGATACACCAAGAGATACGTAATGATCTTCGCTAGGGAGAATATACTAATACCGATACCACCCACGATAGAAAGCAAGAAATTAGCGTTGATCCCTTTCCAGAAGGCCGCTATTTTCCCCGTGAATAATTGTTTCAATGTCGTCCCGTTAATACTTTTGATAGAGTCGATCAGTTCCTCGTAGATACCTACGATAAAAGCGATCGTTCCTCCCGACACACCGGGAACGACATCCGCCGCTCCCATACCCATACCTTTTAATACTAAAAAACCGTAGTCCTTGAGATTTCGTTTGTTAGGCATATTACATTATTAATTTGTCTAATTACTGTTGTCTTTATTCTTTAAAAACTCTTTTACCAGATCCTCGGGTTGGATATGTTTCTCCTCTTTATCGGGATCGATAGTAAAGTCTGCGAATACTTCCGGTCCCACTTTACGAAGCAAATAAAAAAGATCGTCTCCGGATATTTGGCCGATGTGCTCCATGAAATTCTCCATATCACGCATATTCAGATAAGCCATAGCCAAATGGATATGGATCATCGGGGTCTTCGGGTTGATTTGAAGGACTTTCTTGTAATAAGAGATCGCCTTATCCACATCTCCCTTAGAAAGCAAATATTGCCCGGCATGAAGCAGGCTGTTGCATTCCTCTTGGGTTTCCGGATCGATGCTCTTCTTATCGATAATCTTGAATATCTTATTCGTAATAGCGATGGCTTCCTCCTTTTTCCCGCTGTCAAGCAAGCTAAGCGCTAGAAGAGAAAGGAGACGGACGTTGTTCGGATACAATTGCGCCGCCTTGAATAACATGATGGAAGCCTCGTTGTCACGCTCAGTCTCGGTACAACAACGGATATAATTGATATAGTTGGCCGGTCCATCCTCCATATCCGGATCGTTTATGATCGTGGATAGCAGTTGGTAAGCCTCCTCGTATTGCTCCAGCTTCATGTAACATTCCGCCATGAGTGGAGAGATACGCCGCATCACTTCCTCGTCGCCCTCGATTTCTTGGTATTCCTCGATCGCCTTCTCATAACTCTCGTTCATATAGAGGCAGTACGCTTTCAATATTTTCAGTTCCGTATCGGAATCATCGCACGTCAAGGCGAAGTCGAAAGCCTCGATCGCTTTCTCGTAATCGCCCACCATGGAATGTAGCCTTCCCAACGTAAACCAATACTCGTATGAGAAAGGGTTCTTATCGATTAGCTCATTGCACAACTCGATCGCCCGGGGAACGTCTCCTTCCGCCTCGAGGATATAGCAAAGCTCATTCTTGAGGATCAAGTTATCCGGGAATAGAGACAAGCCACGGTCCACGAAATCGCGGGCCTCTTTGTTCATGTCTAAATCGTTTAGGATAGGGGAGATATACTCGAAGACCTCTTCCAGATAATCACAATCCCTAGTGATCAACTCTTCGGTGATCTCCAGAACCTTGGAATATTGGTCGAGCGAGCAATAACATTCCATTTTTAACATATCCAGATCTTGGTTATCAGTCTCCGCTATATTCTCGAGAAGAGCGAGAGCGCTCTCGTAATCCTCGTTATACGCGAATTGCCTGCCTTTCTTGATTTGCAAGGCGGAATTACCGGGATGAAGTTTTAGCCCGAGGGCTAAGACTTCATCAAAGTAAGTATAATCATTCGAATCTTCAAAGCTGTCCAACATCTCATCGATTTGATCAGCGTCGAAATAAGGCTCCTTGCCCTCTTCCTTCGCGGAAAGATAATGTTGTAACAAGCGTGAGATATCGTCTTTTTTCATTTACTATTCTTTATTTATTAATCTTGCTCCATGTATCCTTTAGCCCTACGGTACGGTTGAATACCAAGTGGTCGGGGGTGGATTCGCTATCTATGTTGAAATAGCCGATACGTTGGAACTGAAGGTAGGAAAGCTTGGGCAAGGTAGCCACGAACTTCTCTACGTAACAATTTTTCCGGATCTCCAAGGAGTTCGGGTTGATGATTTCCTTCATGGCCTCCAGCGGAGAGCAATTCTTCTCCTCGCGGATAGCGGCCAATTCGTCTTTGGGGTTCTCCACCTTCCAAAGGCGGTCGTATAAGCGTACTTCCGCTTTTTGGCAATGGGCGCGGCTTACCCAGTGCAAGGTACCTTTTACTTTACGGTTCGCGTCCGGCATACCGCTGCGGGTGTTCGGATCGTACTCGCAATATACCTCGGTAATCTCGCCGTTCTCGTCTTTCTTGCAGCCCGTACATTTTACGATGTAAGCGTTCTTTAGACGAACTTCCTGTCCCGGTGTCATCCGGAAATATTTCTTGGGAGCGTCTTCCATGAAATCCTCGCGTTCCATCCACAACTCACGGCTGAACTCGATCGTGTGGCTGCCGGCTTCCGGATCTTCTGGGTTGTTGATGGCTTCCAGCTCCTCGACCTGTCCTTCCGGATAGTTGGTGATAATCAGTTTCACCGGATTGATCACGGCGGATACACGGATGGCGCGGGCATTCAGATCCTCGCGTACGGCGCTTTCCAGCAAGGCGAACTCGTTCAGGGCGTCGTAAGTCGTATAACCGATCTTGTCGATGAACTTACGGATAGACTCCGGTGAGTAACCCCGGCGGCGGAAACCGCAGATGGTCGGCATACGGGGATCATCCCAGCCGTTTACCAAGTTCTCTTTTACCAATGTAAGCAGGTTACGCTTGCTCATCAGCGTGTAGCTTAGGTTCAATTTGTTGAACTCGGTCTGTCTCGGACGGTTATCGTTCAGGTCCTCGCCTTCCTTCAGCCAGTCGATAAACAAATCATACAGAGGACGGTGCACGACAAACTCCAAGGTACACAAGGAGTGCGTCACGCCCTCGAAGAAATCGCTCTGTCCGTGGGCGAAGTCGTACATCGGATAGGCTTTCCACGTCGTTCCCGTACGATGGTGCGGATGGTTAACTACCCGGTAGATGATCGGATCTCGGAAGTGCATGTTCGGGTTTGCCATGTCGATCTTCGCGCGAAGTACCATGGCCCCTTCCGCTATCTCACCCGTGTTCATCTTCTTGAAGAGAGCTAAGCTTTCCTCGATCGGACGGTTACGGTACGGGCTCTCGATGCCCGGCTGTGTAGGCGTGCCCTTTTGCTGGGCTATTTGTTCGGATGTCTGCTCGTCAATATATGCTTTACCTTCCTCGATGAGGCGGATCGCGAAATCCCACAATTGCTGGAAGTAGTCGGACGCGTAATAAATATTTCCCCACTGATATCCCAGCCATTGGATATCCTCCTTGATCGCCTCCACGTATTCCTCATCCTCCTTCGTCGGGTTCGTGTCGTCGAAACGGAGGTTGCAGATACCGCCGTGGCGCTCAGCGATGCCGAAATCTAGGCAAATGGCCTTCGCGTGGCCGATGTGAAGGTATCCGTTAGGCTCGGGCGGGAAACGGGTTTGCACACGTCCTCCGTTCTTGCCTTCCGCTAAATCTTTCTCTACGGCTGCCTCAATGAAATTCAGGTTCTTCTTGCCTTCTTCTTCGTTTGTATTGATATCGCTCATACTTAAAAATTGATAGTTTTTCTTCGAATGGGGCAAAGGTAGCGATTTCTTTTTAAAATAGGCTGATGAGCAGGGCTATATTTAGGACGGTTACCATGGTTCCCAACAGCAAGAGGAGGATCGTCGTGGAGCGGCTGTTCGCGTAGGCGCCCATGACCTTCTTGCTGGAAGTGAGGTACACTTGCGTGAAGACCGTGACCGGCAATTGCACGCTCAGCAACATCTGCGACAGGATCAATCCCTTGAACGGATCGCCGATCAGGAATATGACGGCCAAGGCGGGGACAAACGATAGCAAGACTCCCAGCTTGGAGTGGAGGTCGGTATGATTGTACGCCTCGCCATAGAATCCGGCGAAGATGGAGGCCCCGGCGATACCGGACGTGATGGTCGAGGAGATACCCGCCAGTAATAGGGCGGCGGCGAAAATCACCCCGGCGTTATTGCCTACGAGGGGTACCAATAACTGTTGCGCTTGGTCCAGCTCGTCTACGGCGATGTTTTGCTTGAAGAAGGTAGAGGCGGCCAAGATGATCATCGCCGAGTTGATCGCCCAGCCGATCACCATGGAGAGGAGCGTGTCGTAGAACTCGTACTTCAGTTGCTTCTTGATAACCGACTCGTCCTCTAGGTTCCATTCCCGGCTCTGTATCACCTCCGAGTGCAGGAACAGGTTGTGGGGCATCACGACGGCTCCCAGCACGCTCATGATGATCAGCATGGAGTTCTCGGGGAAGGTGGGTTTCACCCAGCCTACCACGGCCTGCCCCCAGTCTACGTCCACCAACGCCAGCTCGTATAGGAACGAGAGCCCGATAATGGACACGAACGTGATGATCCAACGTTCGGTCTTGCTATACGTATTACTGAATAGCATGGCGAGGCATACGACGGTGACGATCACCGCTCCCGCCTTGATCGGCATACCGAACAACATCCGGAGGGCGATGGCCCCACCGAGTATCTCGGCGAGGGAGGTGGATATGCTGGCGAGCATGGCCGAGCCGAGGATCGGGCGGCTTAGCGCGCGGGGCATGTATTTGTTGGTCGCCTCCGAGAGGCAGAGGCCGGTCACGATACCGAGGTGGGCCACGTTGTGCTGGATAATGATCAGCATGACGGACGAGAAGGTGACGACCCACAGGAGGGCGTAGCCGAACTCGGAGCCCGCGGCGAGATTCGTCGCCCAGTTTCCGGGGTCTATAAAGCCTACGGTGACGAGTAATCCGGGACCGATATATTTCAATAAGTCCAACGCTCCGGATTGGGGGCGGTGGTTGATCTTGAGTTTGTCTAGTAAGTTCATGTTTGTATAGATACTTTTAAATTAAAAAAAACAGCGTAAAGATACGAATTGTTTCGTTGTTACCCAACGGTGCCCGGAAATACGTTCGTACGGCCCGATGGTGGGCATCCGCCCGGCTGCCTTCTTGTAGCCGCCCGGCTGTCCGTCCGTATCCGTACGGCTGCAAAGATGTACCTACTCGGATACAAAGATGTAGCTGCCCGGATACAAAGATGTAGCTACTCGGATACGGATGGGTAGCTATACGGATACGCAGGCGTACCCGTACGGTCGCGCTCGGGTATCCGGGCTGGTGTGTCTGCGTATCCGCCCGGCCGCGTGTCCGCGTTTATGCGGATACGGTAAACGAGCTACGGGAATGTCAACACGAAGGTAGTCTGCCGCTGGGCCGGGTTACTTCTCAACGCGATGCTTCCGCCGGACAGGCGCATGATCTGCCGTGAGATGGACAGCCCGATACCGCTTCCGCCTTCTTTCGTGGTGAAGAACGGCACGAATATATGCTCGGCTTCCTCGGGGGGGATGATGGGGCCGTTGTTCGTCACTTCTAGGATAACGGCCTCGTTGGGGTCGCAATACGCCTTGAGCAGGATCAGCCCGTTTTCTTGCTCGTGCCCGATCGCTTGCATGGCGTTCTTCAAGAGGTTCAAGACTACTTGCGTGATCAGGTTCTCGTCGGCGTAGACGATCAAGTCCTCCGGTTCCACGTCGATACGAATGGTTATGTTCGGGTAGTTATTGTGGTGGCGGGCCAACCGCGTGAGCCGCTCGGCGAACTTATTGACGTAGAATAAAGAGGGCTGAGGAGTCGGTATATGCGTAAATTTACGGTAAGACTCGACGAACGCGATTAAGCTCTTTCCGGTAGAGCTGATTACCTCCAAGCCGCCCCGTATCTCCTCGTCGACATTCTGGTGGAGGGAAAGCAAGGTGTCGCTCAGGGAGGTGATAGGGGTGACGGAGTTCATGATCTCATGGGTCAAGACCCGTGTCAGCCGTATCCACGACTCGATCTCCTTGTCGTCCAGCTCACTGTTGATATCATTGATCGCGATGATGCGGACGTGTTTCTCTTGGAGCGTCATCTCGGAGACACGGACCGAGAGATGCACCGTGCCCCGCTCGTTGATAAAAGAGATCTGATGTTTCTCGCCGGGACGAACGTCGCTGATGAGGCGCTCTAGGTTCTCGTCGATACGTCCGAGCTGGCGGGCATGGGTAAAGACCGTCAATCCCAGTAGTCGCAAGGCCTCGTTGTTGGTCTGGAAAATATTGCCCTTATCATCTTCTACGATGATACCCGTATTCACTTGGTTCATGATCAACTCGTAATATTTCTCTTTCTGGATCGCCTCGGCTTTCGCTTGAAAAAGTATCTGGGTGATACGGTTTAAGGAATCGCTAACCAGCTTGTCGTTGGAGGAACGCCCCCGGGTAGCGTATTTGAAGGCGTAATCGCTATTGTCGATCGCGTCGAACATGAAGGCTACCTTTTGCGCGTTCCGCTTGAACAAAAGGCTGATGCCCCGCAAGGCAGCCAGCCATCCGATGCCTAAGAACAGGAACCACCCCCATTCCTTCTCCAAGGCCAAGTAGGTGAGTGCCGCCGTAAGCCCGATAGCGAGGGCGAGGCGGAAGGTGAGGCTGTAATAAATGCCTTTAAAGCTCATACCGCTTGATCTTATTGTAAAGCGTTTGCCGTGAGATACCCAGCTGGTTCGCCACGAGCGAGAGATTACCGCCGAATTTATCCATGGCGGCCTTGATCATAGTATACTCCATTTCCTCGAGCGTAGTGATGTCATTCTTGACGGGCGCTTCCCGTTTACGGGGGAAGTCGAAGTTGTTGCCGTCTAACGTGTCGCTGTCGGCGATGATAATCGCTTTCTCCACGGTATGCTCCAATTCGCGGATGTTACCCAGCCACGGTTGGGCTTTCAGTTTTTCCTTGGCGTCGTCGGTGAGGGTCATGGGCTTTTTACCGTAGATATTGGTATATTTCGTGATGAATATCTCGGTGAGCGGTACGATATCCTCCGGTCGCTCCCTCAAGGGCGGGATCTCTACGTGTATCGTATTGATACGATACAGCAAGTCCTCGCGGAATTGCTCTTTCTGCACCATCTCCTGCAAGTCGCGGTTCGTGGCGCAGATCAGGCGGATATTGATGGGGATGGGGGTATTGCTGCCTACCCGTACGATGCTCCGGCGTTGCAAGGCGGTCAGTAACTTGGCTTGCAGATGATAAGACAGGTTCCCGATCTCGTCGAGGAATAAGCTTCCGTTGTTCGCTACCTCGAACTTACCGGGGCGATCCGTCCGGGCGTCGGTGAAGGCCCCTTTTACGTGTCCGAACAGCTCGCTCTCGAACAGCGTCTCGGTGATCGCTCCCATGTCTACCGGCACCATGGCCTCATTCTTGCGGGAGGATAGCAGGTGTATTTCCCGGGCCAGCATTTCCTTACCCGTTCCGTTCTCTCCGGTGATTAATAGATTGGCGTCTGTCTTGGCTACTTTCTCTATCAGCATCCGTAGTTGTTGCATGGCGTTGCTGTCTCCCCAGAACATACCGCTTTCCTTGGATACCAACTGCTTGTCGCCGGCTCCGCCTTTATGATTGGCCGAGCGGATTTGGTAAGCGGCTTGTAAGGTTTCCAATAATTTAGCGTTGTCCCAAGGCTTTACCACGAAATCGGTGGCTCCTTCCTTGATACCTCGTACCGCCAGATCGATGTCGGCGTAGGCGGTAAAGAGAACGACTTGTATCGAGGGATAAGCCTTCTTGATCTCGGAGAGCCAGAACAGCCCCTCGTTGCCGCTGTTTATACCGGCGCTGAAATTCATGTCGAGCAATACGACATCCACGTTCTCGTCGTGCAGCGTGTTTTTTATCTTGTTCGGGGTAGAGAGGGTGATAACCTTCTCGAAGCAAGTTCCTAACAGCATTTGTACGGCGGTCAGGATACCTTTATTATCATCAACGACTAGTATAGTGCCTTGTTTTGCCATGTCATGTCCATTTAGACGGACAAAGATACTCGATCTGGTCGATACTTCCTAAACCAGATCCACCCTATTTCTGTTTCATATACCGTATGGATAAAGAAATAACGAATATAAATGGCCAGACGGGAGGGAATATCCCGGATGGCTTGCCAATCCCTAGCCGTTATTGGGCGATTCTGGCGATCGGGCTTGGTGTTACCGTGTCGGTGTTGGACGGGGCGATCGCGAACGTGGCTTTACCTACGATTGCCGGCGATCTCCATACGAGTCCGTCCGCTTCTATCTGGGTGGTGAACGCTTATCAGTTGGCGATCACGATTTCTTTGCTGTCGTTATCGTCGATGGGAGAGATCTGGGGGTACCGGAAGGTGTATACGATCGGGTTGCTGTTATTTAGCTGTACCTCGTTGGCCTGCGCTTTGTCCGATTCCTTGTTTACGCTGATTATCGCCCGTACGCTACAAGGTTTTGGCGCCGCTGCCATAGCGAGCGTGAATACGGCCTTGATCCGGATTATTTATCCCAAACGCTTTCTGGGGCGAGGTATGGGGATTAATGCCTTGGTGGTATCCGTATCGGCCGCCGCCGGTCCTACGATAGCCGCCGGTATATTGTCCGTGGGGAATTGGCCTTGGTTGTTCGCTATCAATATCCCGATAGGTATTACCGCTTTGATATTGAGCTTTAAGTTCCTGCCGCGAAATCCGGTGAAGGCTGTTGGACGTAAGTTTGATGTTACGGCGGCACTCATGAATGCGTTGACATTCGGTTTGGTGATAGCGATTATCGAGGCGTTCACGCATGATGTACATATCTCATTGATAATAGCGGCGATTGTTATCGTATTGTTCTGTGGGTATTTCTATGTCCGGAGAGAGAAACGGCAGGCCTATCCATTACTGCCGATAGACTTGCTTCGTATTCCTCTTTTTACCCTTTCTATCATTACGTCCGTGTTTTCTTTCATCGCCCAGATGCTGGCGATGGTCTCTTTCCCGTTTTTCTTGCAGCGGGTACTGGGATGCGATGAGGTGGCGACCGGCTTATTATTGACTCCTTGGCCTTTGGCGACAATGGTGTGCGCCCCTTTGGCCGGGATCTTGTCGGAGAAAATGAATGCCGGGGTCTTGAGTGGTATCGGGTTGATTATCTTCTCGGGAGGGTTGTTCTCGTTGGCGGAATTACCGGCGCATCCTTCCGATCTGGATATTATCTGGCGCATGGCGCTTTGCGGTTGTGGCTTCGGGTTGTTCCAGACTCCTAACAATAGCCTCATGATCGGGGCCGCTCCGGAAAGTAGGAGTGGAGGGGCTAGTGGTATGTTGGGCACGGCCCGCTTGCTGGGACAAACTTGCGGGGCTTCGCTGGTAGCCTTGATGTTTAAGTTATTTCCCGGCCATAGCATGCCCGCGGCGTTATGGCTGGGAAGTGTGTTGGCCTTGATCGGGGCGGTTGTTAGTTTCTCCCGGATCAATCGTAAGGCTTGATCGGATTAGGCGAGATGCGATTTTACCTGCATTTTCGCCCGGTATCCCAGCAGGCATACGGAGCATAAGAAGCCTAATGGGTAAGCCATCCAAATCCCGGCGATACCCCAATGGAACGTGAATCCCAATAGATATCCGGCAGGTATGGCTATGATGAAATAAGCGAGAAACGAGATCCACATAATCGCTTTCACGTCGGCTAGCCCTCGTAGGGAGTTCGCTAAAATGATTTGTGCGCTGTCACCTATCTGGTAGAGCATCAATATGGGAAGTAGTGTCTTCACGATCGCGTTGACATGAAGATTATCCGTAAAGATCAATCCAAGCCCGGATTGGGTCATGAATAAGGTGGTACAAACAATACAAACGACAATAAGCCCCAGATGAAGCCCGGCAATGGTGATCTTACGCACCATATACCAGTCGTTCGCCCCTTTATAATAACTGGTACGAATCGCTACGGCGGCTCCAAGACCTAAATAGATGGTAAAACTGATCGTTGATATGGTAATGGCTATTTGATGGGCGGCAAGCTCAAGGCTACCCAGCCAACCCACCATGATGGCGGTGACGCAGAATGTTCCCGCTTCCAAGCCTTGTTGCAGACTGATCGGCCAGCCTATGGAATTTAGCCTTCTCCAACTCTGCTTATTGATACGAATATGGGTGAAACCTTTCCGGTAAGGCTTATAGTCGGTTCGCAGCATGAATACGGCGATGAAAAGCAATAGCATGATGATACGCGAGATAAAGGTGCTTATACCTGCCCCGAGCAGTCCGAGTTCCGGCATTCCGCATTTTCCGTAAATGAGGATATAGTTGCCGATAATATTCAGCAGGTTCCCTGTTAATAGGACCCACATGGATATGGACGGATTGGCGATACCTTCCACGAATTGACGGAATGAATTATAAAGCATCACGAAGATGATCGAGACCAATGAGACCGCGAAATAAGGCCTTATCAATGGCAAGAGTTCTTCGGGCTGCCCTAAAGAGTCTAGGTTTAGGTAAATCCCCAGTAAGACGGCTATCAATAATAAGGTGGTAGTCATATTGGCGACCAGACTGTTTTTGAGCCAGCCTCCGATCACGATCTTTTTATTCATCGCCAAGTTCTGCCCGATCAGCGGGGTAAGATTATAGGAGAAGCCGGTCCCCATGATAATAAATGCGTTTATTACATTATTGACGAACGATGCCGCCGCCAGTTCTTCCGTACTGTGCTGTCCCACCATGATGGTGTCTGCCAATCCGGTGATGATGGCCCCCAATTGCCCGATGATGATAGGTACCCCTAGCATTACTAAGGATTTATAATATTGTTTGTAACCCGCTATCCGATTGTACATATGTATTGTTCTGTTATTAATGATGGTGTAAAACTCCTTGATCGTATATGCCAGATATGCGATGAAGTTATTCTAAATGAAAATGTAAAGAAAAATTAGATGGGATAAAGAGCGGATACAGTAGAACCTCTCGTAGTCCAATGGACGAACAAGATGCTTTTAATAGTGAAAAAGTAATATTCGAATTTACAGCTCATACCTCTTCTTAGATTTAGCGGCGCAAAACTACATAAAATCACTGAGACCCGCAAATCTTTAAAATTACGATGAATATAACCCCAATTATCAAAGGTTCTTAATTTATTAGAGTTCAGTTTCAGTTGATAGTTTCTGAATGAAGTAATGGATAGCTTTCAAAAGAGGATTCAACTCATTGCTTACTATTTCGAATATCTCTTCAGCGTCTATATTAAAATAGTGGTGGGCTATGATATCACGTATCCCCATAATATTCCTCCAAGGAATAGAAGGATAAGTTATAAGAAGTTGTTTTTCTGTAACCTTGTCTATATTCTTTAGACTTTCGCCAATTGCGATCAATAACATACAAGCAGCATCTAATTTCTCCATTCCTTCAGGAGTTAGTAAGAAATCATTGGCACATTTTATTTTTACGGTCCTTTCCTGTAGACGTAAAATCGCATCTTCTATTTGTTTTAGAATACCTAAGGCGATTTCTTTTTTATGAGAGGACGAATATTCCATCTTTTTCTATTTGTTGTTTCAAAAAGTCATTCATATTGCTATGCATCCGGATAACATCTACGGGGCAGCCTAGCTGTTCTTCTAGGTATTTCTTTAATTCCACATGAAGAAAAAGGTTTGGTTTCATTTCCACACATACATCGATATCACTATCCTCTTTTTGTTCATCCCGAGCGACAGAACCAAACAAGCGTAATGAACTTACACCAAAATGAGAGCGTAATATTGTCGCACACTTTTTTAGTATATCAATATATTCACTTCTTGTTTTCATAGAATTTCCATCATTTCGCACAAAGATAAAAACTATACATGAATAAAGCAAGGTTTCATAGTGGGATAAGCTTTTCTGATTTTTATTATTGAACTCTTTGTTTCTGGGATTACGCTTTTTTATATCTTTACGGTGATAAGATAAATGGAAAGCGATTATGGATCAGTTTGTGGAACAATTAAGGCAGGTGTCTCCTTTGTCGGATGAGATCGTGGGGCAGCTGTTGGGAGAAATGGAAGAGGTCTCTTTTGCTAAGGGAGAATTATCGATCCGGGAGGGAGAAAGAGATCCGTTTGTTTGGTTCGTGAAAACCGGATTGGTCCGGGCTTTCGTGGAGCGTGAGGGAAAAGATATCTCGTTATGGTTCGCCTCCGATAGCGAGGTGATCAATTTTGTTTATCGGAATATCTCCGCCTATAATGTTCAAATGGTGGAGAATACGACCTTATTGAGAATACCGAAAACGAAATTGGATTACCTATGCTGCAACTCCCTTGAGCTAGCCAATTGGGGGTTGAAGATACAAGACTATTATCTTCGGGAATATGAGAACTATTTTATAAACGATAGTTGGATGGAGGCCCGTGCGCAATATGAGTCATTGCTGAAAACCCGTCCGGACTTGATCTTGAAACTACCGTTGAAGCATATCGCCTCCTATTTGCAGATAACCCCACAATCATTGAGCCGTATCCGGGCCTCCGTAAAAAGATAGGGAAAGCCATTATTTATCATAGGGTAATTTTTCTTGTTATTAATAGCCATACCTTCGCGTCGTTAAAAATGTGAAGTGGATATTATGAAAATGAGTGGAGAAAAGGCGATCCATCGCCAAGAGTTAGAGCGTGGTTTACTCACCCAAAAGATTTCAAGGCTATTTCTGAAATATACGATACCGGGAGTAGCCGGCCTATTATTCCTCGGGATTCAGTCGGTGATCGATGGCGTGATATTAGGGCGGTTTGTCGGGGCGAACGCCTTGGCCAGCGTGAATCTGATCTTACCTTGCTATAGTTTGATGACGGCTTTGTCTATCGTGATAGGAGTAGGATGCCAGACCTTGATCGGTATAAACCTCGGACGTTCGGATCGGCAGGAGGCGAATAACGCTATAACTACCTCGTTCTTGTTCCTTGGAGGAATATCCGTTTTGATTAGCGGGTTGATTTATATATTCGCCGGGGATATCGCCCGGATGCTAGGAGCGAATGACGTATTGGTTACGGGAGCCGTGGACTATATTCGTTCCCTTGTCCCGTTTTTCCCTTTATTATCATTGATGTTCTTAGGAGATTATATGATTAAGGCGATGGGGCATCCGCTTTATGCCATGATCGTAATGGGAAGTACGGTGTTGATTAATATCGGTCTGGATCTTTTGTTTATCCCGGTAATGGGCTTAGGGATTAAAGGGGCGGGATTGGCGACAGGCTTAGCTTTTACCTTAGGAGCGCTGTTCAATATTCCCCGGATGTTCCAGCGGGGGCAAGTCGTGGCGGTGCAAAAAGGACGTTTCCGTTGGCCTTTGGTTTGGAACGCGTTATACAATGGTTCGTCGGAAGGTATCTCCGAGCTATCAGCCGGAATCACGATTTTTTTGTTCAATATAACGATGATGCGGTATCTAGGGGAAGATGGAGTCGCCGCCTTTACGGCGATTAACTATATCCTGTTTATCGCCACCACGGTATTCTTAGGGATATCCGATGGAATCATACCGATTATCAGTTATAATTTCGGGGCGGGAAGATTGGACCGGATCGAGAAAGTGCTGAGATTAGCAGGGCGTGTTAATTTTACGATAGGTATAACATTATTCGCCATCTTATTCTTTTTCGGGCAACAGATCACGGCCTTTTTCTTTAAAGGAGGAGAGGCTTTAGACGCCTTGGCGATCGCTAATTACGGCATAACGATTTATTGCTTCACCTTCTTAATGAGTGGACTGAATATATTGGCCTCCAGTTATTTCACGGCTATCGGTAACGCTAAGCTGTCGGTGGTTATCTCTATGTTGCGTAGCTTGGTATTCGTAACCTTTGGTATTATCGTTTATCCTTCTTTATTCGGCATCCAAAGTATTTGGTATAATGTACCGGTGGCGGAGTTGTGTACGTTATTTATCTCCTTTATGTTGGTAAGGAGAGAACTTTTAAAAGAGGCCGTGCTGAAAAATTAATCAGCACAACCCTCTTAATTTCTTATTCGATATTCTTCCGTATCTTCGTCAGATACTCTTTCATCTTCTCGGAATCCTTATCCTTGATGATTTCTTGCAAGATATGCAATTCCTCCTGTATCCGCTCGATTTGGCGAGGGGTACGGGGGTTGAAAAGGATCTCGGTCAATAGAAAATCGTCCTCGGACAAAAGGCCGCGGGCGATTTTCATATGGCGTTTGAAAGTGGTACCCGGGGCATCCTGATGCTTCATCGTAGCGGCAAATACCATAGTGGAGGCGAAAGGGATACCTAGTGAGTAGGCTACCACTTTATCGTGCTCCTCGAACGTGTATTCGCAGATATGCAGGCGGAGGCTGGAATAAATATCCTTGAAGAAGATCTTGCCCAGATGATCGCCCTCGGAGATAATAATCGTATTCTCTTTCTCCAGTTGTCCCAGATTAGCGAATGTAGGTCCGAACATCGGGTGAGTGGAGACATACGGGAAACCGCATGTCTCATAAAACTCCTTCAAATAAGTCTTCACGGAAGCGATATCGGAAATAATGCAATACGGTTGCAAGTAAGGCATCACGGCCTTGAAAGCCTCTATCGTGTAACTTAACGTCACGCAGTTGATGACCAACTCGGGATTAAAATCCTTAACCTCTTCCGGTTTTTGTAGGCGAAGGGCATTATAGATAAAACGCATACGTTTCGGATCTTTCTCCAATACGGCTACCTCATGATCAAAACTAAGCAGGTCGGTAAAGAAAGAACCCATCTTTCCTGCGCCTAAAATCAATATTTTCATCTTATAAATTATTGTTCGTTCATGATAATCATTTGCTGGCGCACGGATTCCTCATGGATCTCCTTCAAGATCTCCTTTACAAAGTCCGGGCTCAGGTCCATTTGTTCACCCATGCTGGAGCGCTTCTCTAAGATCTCGCTGTAGCGGGGAGACTGTAAGATCGGCATATTGTGCTCTTTCTTATAAACGCCGATCTCCTTGGAGATACGCATACGTTTAGCCAAAAGCTCCAATAATTGCTCGTCGATACCATCGATCTGGCGGCGAAGAGCGGTCAGGTTCTCGGTAGTCTGGTTTACGTCACGGATCACCAATAGGTTCAATACGTAATCCAATACATCCGGGGTGATTTGCTGGGAAGCATCGCTCCATGCGCAATCCGGGTTACAATGAGACTCTACGATTAAGCCATCGAAACTCAAGTCCATCGCTTGCTGGCAAAGTGGGGCTACCAACTCACGCTTACCACCAATGTGACTAGGATCACAGAAAATAGGTAGGTCCGGCATACGGCGGCGAAGCTCAATAGGAATATGCCACAACGGAAGGTTACGGTAGATCTTCTTGTCGTATGAGCTGAAACCCCTATGGATAGCACCCAAACGATGAATGCCCGCTCCGTACAAACGCTCGAACGCTCCGATCCATAACTCCAAGTCCGGGTTAACCGGGTTCTTGATCAATACAGGTACATCAACCCCTTTCAATGCGTCGGCGATCTCTTGGACAGCGAATGGGTTTACCGTCGTACGTGCTCCGATCCAAAGGATATCGATACCGGCTTTCAATGCCTCGAATACATGATCTTTAGTCGCTACCTCGGTAGATACCAGCATGCCGGTCTCTTTTTTCACTTTCTTCAACCAAGCCAATCCCTCGGCTCCGATGCCCTCGAATCCACCCGGTTTCGTACGAGGCTTCCAAATACCCGCACGGAATATCTTAACGCCTCTGGAGGCTAATCCTTGGGCTGTTTCTAACACTTGCTCTTCTGTCTCGGCGCTACAAGGGCCTGCGATTACGATAGGACGTTGTGTGTCAACTCCCGGTAATGCTAACGGTTCAATCTTCATTTCCATCTTTGTGATCTATATTTTAATTTTCAATTTTCAGTTATAAATTCTCAATTCTCTTCAAGGCTTCTTCTAAAGTCTCGTTCTTGCAGCAAAGGGAGATACGGATATAACGCTCGCCACGGCTACCGAAGATAAATCCCGGCGTAAGGAATACGTTTGCCTCGTATAGCACCTTGTTGGCGATTGCCTCGCCGCTCTCGGCGGAGTCGGGGATACGTCCCCAAAGGAACATACCTACTTGGTTCTCGTCGTACTCGCATCCCAAGGTACGCATGATTTGTCCGGCAAGGTCCCGGCGGCTACGATAGACACGGTTCATGTTGTCGTACCACTCTTTCTTTGCGCTTAGGGCTTCTACCGCCGCATATTGCATCGGCTTGAACTGCCCGGAGTCGATATTGCTTTTTACCTTCAGTATCCATTGGACGAATTGGGCGTTGGAAGCCAGCATCGCCATACGCCAACCCGGCATATTATGAGCCTTACTCATGGAGTTCATCTCGATGCAGATCTCTTTGGCTCCCGGTATGCTTAAGATACTTAGCGGATGCTCATTCAAGATGAAGCTATAGGGGTTATCATTACATATAATAATACCGTGCTTCCGGCCGAAGGCCACTAGTTTCTCGTATAGCTCTACGCTAGCGTTCGCCCCTGTGGGCATATTCGGGTAATTGGTCCACATCAGCTTTACGTTGGAGAAATCCATTTTCTCCAGTTCCTCGAAATCCGGTTGCCATCCCAGTTCCTCTTTCAGCTCGTAAGGGATCAAACGGGCCTCTACCAGTTTGCTGACGGAACTATATGTCGGATATCCCGGGTTCGGAACCAGTACGCCATCCCCCGGATTCAAGAATGCCAGCGAGATATGCAAGATACCTTCTTTGGAGCCGATGAGCGGCTGGATCTCTGTTTTCGGGTCCAAGTCTACGTCGTACCACGTCTTGTACCAGTCGGCGAATCCTTTACGCAGTTCCGGTATGCCCACGTATGGCTGATAACCGTGCTCGTTCGCTTTGCGAGCATGTTCACACAACGTCTCGATGGTCTGTTCCGAGGGTGGAAGGTCGGGGCTGCCCACGCCAAGGTTGATGACGTTCTTGCCTGCGGCGTTCATCTCGGCTACTTCCTTCAGTTTCTTGGAGAAGTAGTATTCCTGTACGCTACCTACACGGTTAGCGGGTGTAATATTACACACTTTGTCTTCCTTCTGCATATTCGCCTAATATTTTTAAGTCTTTTGTTAACGGTCTGATAGCGTCCAACGCTTGTTTGTAACGGGTGAAATCCGTGAAAGTAAGGTCGATGTAGAACAAGTATTCCCATTCACGCCCGATAATAGGCAAGGACTGTATTTTAGAGAGATTCATGTCGTAAAAAGAGAGAACGGAGAGGACTTTTGAAAGGCTGCCGGAGGTGTGGGGAAGAGCGAATACGAGAGAGGATTTGTTTTTATCGGTTCCTCGAAGCATCTCATCCGCCGTCCAGCGGTCCGCTATAGCGAGGAAGCGGGTGAAATTCCGTTTGTTAGTTTCGATCCCCTCGGCAAGGACTTCCATCTTGTAGATCTGGGCAGCCAGTTTCCCGCATATCGCCGCATGTCCTTTCAGTTGGTTTTCCGAGATCCACCGGGCACTCATGGCGGTATCCTCTTTCTCTACCACCTTGGCGTTGGGCAAGGTATCCAAGTAATCGGTACATTGCATCAATGCGATCGGGTGGGAGTTGACCTCTGTTATATCATGTATAGAGGTTCCCGGAAGAGCTACCAAGGAATGGGAGATACGTAGCTTATACTCGCCGGTGACGCTCAGCCCGCTTTCACGGATCAGCTCATGGTTTTGAAGGAGGCTTCCCGCTATCGTATTCTCGATGGCCATCATGCCTAGTACGGACGGGTCTTTCTTGATCGTCGTGATAACATCCCGAAACGTATTGCAAGGGATGATTTCTATTTCTTCACCTTCATGATAATTACGGGCGGCGATGTCGTGATACGAACCGGCTATTCCCTGTATTGCTACTTTCTTTTTCATCTTGTTTCTCTATTTTTACTCTAAACTGTTACAAACAAAAAAAGTCCTACCGAAACCGGCAGGACTTTATATTTTATTGATATTTATATTCAATCATCAACGCTTTACATACAAACTCCTGCCCTTACTCTGCTAAAGTAAAAGTAATAAAAGTAATATGTAAAGCTAAATCGATTCATTGTCTCTTTGTTTTTAAATACGCAGCAAAAGTAACGCTTTTTTGGAAACTACAAGCAAAAAGTGATATTTTTTTTCTGTTACATTTAAATTTTATCTTAACTGTTTCTGAACTTCTGTGGAGATACGCCTACGTACCGTTTAAAGTATTTGCCGAAAAAGGATACATTCGGGAAGTTCAGGGAGTAAGATATCTCTTGGATAGTCAAGTCCGTAGCCATCAATTGCGATTTTGCGTCCATGATTATCATATCGGCTATGATATCGGATACGGAACGTCCGGTCTTTTGCTTGATGATCATGCAGAGGTGCTGGGGAGAGATACTTAGTTGGCTGGCATAAAAAGCCGTTTGCCGCTTTGAGGTATAGTTTTTCATCACCAGTTGGATGAATTTCTTGTGGATCTCGTCGCTACGGGTCGTTATCTTGTTAGGCCATGATTTTCCTTGATACAAATCACTGATCCCATGGATCATGGTAAGCAGGATATGTTTCACCATCTCCCTGTTTATGGATTTCTCTTTCGCTTGTACTCGCTCTAGCAAATGGAAATAATCGTTAATGAAGTCCGCCCGGTCCTCACTCAGTGATATGATCGGATTCTCGTAGATAGTAGGTAAGGCGCTCATCGTAGACTTTATCATGTTCACGCAGTCCATGAACTCGGATGAGAATCCTATAAAGGAAAGGCGGAAACTCTCTTTCTGCTCACAGAACTGAATAATGCTTCCCGGCATCAAGGTGATGAAATCATTCGGTTTCAACGTGTACTCCGTCAAGTTGATGGAAGCCCGTAAATTTCCTTCAACGCATAACACGAAAATACCTGCTTTTAACCGGCAAGTCTGCTTGTAAAAGTTTAAGATTGCCTCGGTAATGTCGTTTCCTACGACATAATCCCGGGGCAAATCTAATTGTGGTAAGTTTGCGTTCATCCGTTAATTTATTAATGATTGAACACAAAAATAATAAAAGTGGTGTTGACTTACTGGATAATTTAAAAATAGACCAATTAATCCTTGAATCAGACTTATTCCGCTTGTGCTTCCTTATTTCTTTTATGCAAGCTTTTCAGTTCGAAGGATAGCATGACACGGAATATACCTATTATTAATAAGGCATAAGCGATCATGTAAACCAACGTGAAGGCCCCTAGGGCGGGTTGCCAGATAACACCGATGGAGCAAAGGATAGCCAAGATACCGAAGACCATGTACCAACCCCAGTTCCGTGTGCCGTATCGTTTCAGGTCCATCGAATAACCAGTTGCCGAGAAGCCTCTGAACATAAGCCAGAATGCCAAGACAAACGGAAGCACCTCCATGCTAAGTCCCGGGCTTGCCATCAAGAATATACCTAAGATCAAGTCGATAATACCTCCGGCCAAATACCATCCCCAACTGCTGATACCCTTTTTGTTCGCCAAGGCGAAAGCGATCTCGAACAAGCCGCTTACGAACATGGAGACGCTGAATAAGATACTAAGCGCTACGTAGCTCGCCAATGGCGCAAACATTAAATAAATAGCGACGATGATGTAAAGCAGTCCGACCAATAGTGACAACCACCAATTCTTGACCGCATAATCCATTTTATCAATAAATGTTTTCATATTGGATAATATTTGTATTGTAATTACCCAATTAACAAAGGGAAGGAAGAAAAAGTTCTGGGTATTTGTGGCTAGGATATCCTTAAAAACTTTGTCCTTTGGAAATTAATTCTTTTCTTTGACGTTTCAAATCAATATAGGTATATAAGTACGAGGATTATGATGAAAAATTTGATAGCGATAACTTGTTTTGTCGTAGCGTTGGTGTCTTGTAATAAGGTGGAACATAAGCTGGAAGGGAAATGGCAATTGAAAACCGTAGAGGCGAATGGGGTGGTCCAGACGGTGGATACGGTTTGGTATAACTTCCAGACCTCTTTGTTCGAGTACCAATTGTATGACCCGGCAAAGGACGTATATCGTACGAATTTCGGTTATAAGACGTTGGAGGGAGATACGAAACTGGATCTGGAGTTGGTCAACTATGGAGGTACGCCTTTGGAACAATTCATGCGTTATACGGATTGGACCTCACCTAAACAAACTTTCACGATTGAGCAGTCATCTGTGACGAATCTGGTAATGAGCTGCGAAGGAAGAACGTATACGTTTAAGAAATTCTAAGATATCATGTGCTGTTTGATCTCAGTCCCTCCTAAGGAGTACTCCAGTACTCCCTAGGAAGTACTGCGATACTCTTTGCGGAGTACTGGAGTACTTCTTACGAAGTACTCTCAGCGATGTTAGATCATGCGATCAAATCCGCTTCTATAGCTTGTGCCACCTTGATTAAATCGGCGGGGGCTATCTGTATCTGCAAGCCTCGTTGTCCGGCGCTTACATAGATCTTATCGAAGCCGGATGCCGTAGGATGGATATATGTAGGGAAATGCTTTTTCATGCCGATAGGCGAGCATCCTCCCCGGATATAACCGGTGAGCGGCAGCAACTCTTTCACGGGGATCATCTCACATTTCTTGTTCCCGGATACCTTGGCCGCCTTTTTCAAGTCCACCTCGTCCGCTCCGGGGATCACGCATACGAAATAACCGCTCTTATCGCCATGCAAGATCAAGGTCTTGAATACTTGGGCGATATCTTCCCCTAGCTGCTCCGCTACATGCGTAGCGCTCAGATCATTCTCGTCTACTTCATAAGGCACGAGCTGGTAGGCGATCTTAGCCTTGTCCAGCAGGCGTGCCACGTTTGTCTTGTTAATCTTCTCTTTCATCGTTTAGATCCCTTTCATGGATAATTGAACACGTTTTCTGGATAGGTCTACGCTTAGAACCTTCACCTTGACATGCTGATGGATGGAGACCACTTGGGTAGGATCGCTTACGAAACGATCCGCCAGCTCGGAGATATGGACAAGCCCGTTTTCCTTGATCCCTACATCGACGAAACAACCGAAGTTGGTGATGTTGTTCACGATACCGGGCAATACTTGCCCTTCTTTCAAATCCTCGATCGTTTTCACCGTGGGATCGAACGCGAATACTTGGATCGTTTGGCGGGGATCGCGGCCCGGTTTATCCAGTTCCTCCATGATATCAAGCAGGGTAGGCATCCCGACCGTATCTGTTAGGTAATCCGTTAGTTTTAGTTTCTTCTTGAGCGCTTTGTCGGTGATCAGGTCGGCTACCGAGCATTTTAGGTCCTTGGCTATCCGTTCGACGATCGGGTAGCTCTCGGGGTGTACGGCCGAGTTGTCCAACGGGTTCTTTCCGTCGGGTATCCGTAGAAATCCAGCGCTTTGCTCGAAAGCCTTCTCTCCCATACGGGGGACTTTCATCAGTTCTTTCCGGGAAGTGAAGGGTCCGTGCTCCGCCCGGTAATTCACGATGTTTTGCGCTAGCGTAGGGCCTAATCCCGAGATGTAAGTCAACAAATGCTTGCTCGCCGTATTCACGTTTACACCTACTAAATTCACGCAACTCTCCACGGTTTGATCCAGACTCTTTTTCAAGGCGTTTTGCTCTACGTCATGCTGGTATTGGCCGACACCGATACTCTTCGGGTCGATCTTGACCAACTCGGCCAAAGGGTCCATCAGCCGGCGACCGATGCTGACAGCTCCGCGTACCGTGACATCGTATTCGGGAAACTCCTCCCTAGCGATCTTGGACGCGGAGTAGATAGAGGCTCCGTTTTCGCTGACTACGAACACTTGTACCTTGCGGTCGTATCGTATATTCGTGATGAACTGCTCAGTCTCACGACTGGCGGTACCATTACCGATGGCAATGGCATCTATGGCGTAAGTGGCTACTAACTGGGCGACCTTAGCGGCGGCTTTGCCTTTCTCGTTCTGGGGCGGATGCGGGAAGATCGCCTCGTTATGCAATAAATTCCCCTGTGCGTCCAGACAGACCAACTTACATCCGGTACGGTATCCGGGTCTACGCCCAATACCCGCTTTTGTCCCAAGGGAGGAGCGAGCAGCAATTGCCGGAGGTTCTCGGCAAATACCCGGATCGCCTCCTCATCCGCTTTCGCCTTGCTCTGGTTGGAGAACTCCGTCTCGATAGAGGGTTTCAGCAGGCGTTTGAAAGAATCGTCGACGGCTGTAGCCACTTGCTCGGAAACCTCTCCACGGCCTTTTACGAAATGCCGGTTCAGGCGATCCAGACAAGATTCCGCGTCGGGAGAGATACTTACACGAAGGATGCCTTCCGCCTCTCCCCGTCGGAGAGCCAATAAGCGATGGGAGCTAGCCCGGTTCAAAGGTTCGCTGAAATCAAAGTAATCTCGGTATTTGGCGCCTTCCTCTTCTTTACCCTTGATCACCTTGGATGTGATTAGGGCGGTATGAGCGAAAGAGTTACGTACGGTGTTACGTGCCGATTCGTTCTCGTTGATCCATTCGGCGATAATATCCCGTGCGCCTTGCAAGGCTTCTTCGGCGTTTTTCACTTCCCCCTTGATAAAACTCTTGATGCGTGCGGATAGGTTATTCTCGTTTTGCATCATAACGATCTTAGCCAAGGGTTCCAGTCCTTTCCGGCGTGCGATCTCCGCCTTGGTGACCCGTTTCGGTTTGTAAGGGAGATATAAATCCTCGATCTCGGTGCTATCCCAAGACTCCTCGATACGTTTCCGGAGCTCGGGAGTAAGTTTCCCTTGCTCTTCTATCGTGGCGAGGATCGTTTCCTTTCGTTTGCGCAGTTCCGTCAGTTTATCCAGTTGATCTTTGATGGCACCGATTTGCACCTCGTCTAATCCTCCGGTCACCTCTTTCCGGTAACGACTTATAAAAGGTATGGTAGCGCCTTCGTTCAAGAGCCCGATTGTCCGTTCCACTTGTCCTTCCGGAATTTGTAGAAAACGGGCTATAAGCGTGTGAAATACGTTTGTCATATCTAGTTTTCTTAGAATTGGAGTACAAATATACGGTTTTGCTTATATTTTCGGTCGGGATGCTCACTTCTTGGGCTTATTATTTGTATCTTTCATTAATTTTCAAGAATTTTACGCCCGGAATATTCAAGCCTTTGATTAAAAAAATCAACATGGAAGTTAATACTACGGAGAACAAGACTTTGGAACGGGATTATAGGGATTTAGCAGGATTGTTATCTAATATCGTGGATTCGTTGCCCATTTACTTTTTCGTGAAGGATACGGGTGATAATTTCAGGTATGTGTACTCCAGCCCTTTGATGAACCAACTTTACGGACGATATCATAATGATGTGGTCGGCAAAACGGATTTCGACCTATTTCTAGATCCGGTCGTCGCCCAATCTTTCAGGGATATGGACGAGGAGGTAGTGAAAACGGGAAAGATGCAGCGTTTCGTGGAGCAAATGATCGATCCGAAAGGTATCTTGCGTACTATGGATACGATGAAACTGCTAGCGCCCCGTGAGGATAAGCCTCCTTATTTAGTAGGGATTTCATGGGATATTACAAAGCAAAGGCAGGTAGAGGAGGAGTTGCATAGCTATAATAAACGCTTGGCGCTCGCATGTCAAGCGGGTAAGATCTACCCGTGGCTTTGGGATCTGGTAAACGGTACGGCGGAGCTTTCCTTGGAAGAAAACGGCCAGATCAAGCATGTGCAGATTACCCACGCTAGTTTTACGGAGAAGATCCATCCGGATTACCGGAAGGTATACGAGAATATTACAACCGCTTTCATGCGGGGCGAGATCGATTCCATGCGATTCAGTTTCCCTTGTCGTTATTTCTCGGATGAGTATGTATGGTTGGAGAAGATCGGTGAGGTGTATGAGGCCGATCCGGATGGCAAGCCGATCCGCTCGATCGGAATCCTCCGGGATATGACCGTCGATAAACGGCACGAGGCGGATGTGCAGGCCAAGCGTTTGGCGGAAGATAGCGACCGGATGAAGTCCGCTTTTATCGCTAACATGAGCCATGAGATACGTACCCCTTTAAATGCCATTGTCGGCTTTTCTGCCTTATTGGCGGAGAGTGACGATGAGGAGGAGAAAAAGGAATATCTGAGGATCATAGAGAGTAGCAATGAGTTTTTGTTGCAGTTGATCGGTGATATCTTGGATATCTCGAAGATCGAGTCAGGAAAGATGGAGTTTATTTATACGACCCTGCGTTTGAGTGAGGTATTCGCTCCCCAGCAGCAAGCTTTCGCCTTGAGAGTGGCCCCAGATGTAAAGGTTATCTTTGAGTCGGACGGTAATGACTATTGTATTGTGTCGGAGAAGACCCGTTTGACTCAGGTTTTGACCAATTTCCTTTCCAACGCCGTGAAGTTCACCAGCTCGGGTTCTATACGGTTTGGTTATCGTCTGACCGATGATGGTATCTATGTCTACGTAACGGATACGGGTATGGGAATCAGTAAGGAGTCTCAAGCGAGCATATTCAATCGTTTCGTGAAATTGAACAGCTTTAAGCAAGGAACAGGATTAGGGCTTTCTATCTGCAAGACGATTATCGAGAAGTTGAAAGGTAAAATCGGGGTTGAATCAGAAGAAGGAAAGGGCTCTACATTCTGGTTTACGATACCTTGCCAACCGATGAAAGTGAAATAAGACATTCAAGTTTGGTTGGAATTTATAGGTAAATCACCTCATCCGCCAACAACCGAATCTCATCCGGATTATGTGACGTGAAAAGAATGATCCGTTCTTCTTTCATTTGCTTTTCTCGTATTCGTTCTATAATACGATGGCTTAAGGCTTCATCCAAGCCTTTGAACGGCTCGTCCATCAAAAGGAGAGGAGAAGGGTATGCCAATGCCCTCGCTATAGCGATACGTTGTTGCTGTCCGTAACTAAGCTCTTTGGGATATCGGTTCCCGAAGGGCTCCATTTCCATTTCCTGTAAGTGTTTTTGGGCAATTCGCCGGGCTTTTTCCTCCGTGAGAAAAGAGGAGAGGGGGAGGATGATATTTTCTTCTGCGGTTAGATGGGGCAGGAGTTGCGGTTGTTGGAATATGGTGGCGATTCCAAAGTGTCTTGTGGGATGTATCTCTCCTTCCGTAGGTAATAAGATACCTCCGATTAGGTTTAATAACGTTGTTTTTCCTTTGCCTGAAGGTGCGCTAATTCCATAAATAATCCCTTTTTGAAAGGAATGGGAAAAGTGCTGTATGCCGTATTGGTAACTTATATCTTTCGTGTCTAAAACTGATAATGTAGGGGTCGGGATGGTCTGATCCTCATTCGCGAAAGATATTTTAGGGGTGATATCAGCGACTTTGCTAATTCCTTTGTCAAAAAAGAAACTGATGAATACCGCCACGATTGTCCAAGCGAGTAGCTCAGGGACAGCGATAAAGTTTTGCGCCCTTTTCATCTCGCTTCCGATTCCGAATGCGCATTGCGACAGGACTTCTCCCATAATGATCGCACGCCAGCCGAATCCGGCGGCGGAGGCAAGTCCGCTATATAAGAATGGCTTTAGCTGCGGATAGATGATCTGGAATAAGACATTGGAACGTCTTATATGGAATTGACGTGCCATAATGGATAAACCCGGACGTAGATCGAGGATTCCCCGTGTCAGATTCTCTGTTAGTAGCGGGAACATGGTGAGGAAGGCGATCATCAAAGGGATACTTTCCGGATTTAGGAATATAAGCGCCAAAAGTATGAAGGATATGACCGGGATCGAGCGCATGATGGCAAGCAGAGGTCTGAATAATTCATACACCCACTCAAAACGGGCGAATAACCCGGCCATCCCTATCGCACAAACGAATGAGATCGACATGCCTAAGATTCCCCGGAGTATAGTCGCTCCGACCGACTGATAGAAACTACCGGAGACGAGCCATTCGCAAAGTGTCCGTACGAGTCGGGGAAGTGAAGGTATCAGCTCCGGTTGGTTGGCTATAACGGCGAATAGTTGCCATCCCGCCAAGAGGATAGCGGTAGCGACTATTATAGTGATTGTTTTTCGCAATCTCATTGTTTTTCGGGGATAAATCCGGCATCGGGAAGCCTCCCGCCGACGGCCTTGGGTTCATACTGTTCGATGAGACGCAGGAAATCCATGACGGCGTTTTTCGCCTCGATAGCCGATAAATAATGGATCTTACACCGCTCGATACTCTCAGGAGTTAAGGCCCCTTGGGCGAAGATTCCATGTTCTTCCAAAGAATGGATGGTTTCTTTCGGATATCGTACGGCTTTTTGGCAGGAGGCTCGTAAGGCATCCTCAAAAGCGGTACGATATTTCTCCATCGTCGGGGTGTATACGACTGCTGTTTGGGCGAATCCAATGGTATCGTTGTCTGTAAAATGATTCAAGTCCGCGGTTATTCGTAAGCTGCTGTCTCGTCGTAAAGCGATGCTTAGAAACGGTTCCCCGAGTACGGCACGATTTACTTTTCCGGCTAAGATGCCTTGGGTGATTTCCCCGGCGGTATTGAAAGCGTAATTCAAAGGATAATCGAATCGTTGGCGACCGAGATAGTACCGGGTAAGGATATCGGGAGTCGTACCGTTGCCGAATACATACAATGCCGGTTCTTTCAAGGGAGTTTTCTCAACGAGGTAAAGGGTTCCCCAGATCGGGCACCCCGCTAGTTTAATCTTGATCCCTTTATTGTATAAATTTGCCGCATTGATCATGGGGAGTACGGCTATATCGGTCTCCTGCTTGATCAGTGAGGCTTGCGCCAGATCAGGCGAGTCTACCACTTTCACTTGTATTTTCTTGTTATTTATAACTGGGGGATTCTTAAGCCAATCGGCGAATGCGATAACGGATGGACCACGAAGTACCGAAACCTTAATTACGGTATCTTCCGTTTGTGCGTGCCGGCAACCGGAGCAACAAAGTATGAATAGTAGAAAAATGTATTTAATCATATCTAGACCTCTATAAAACAATTAAGGATTGCCTCCCGGCAACCCCTAACCAACTTTGTTAACCTTAAATCTAATACTATTATGAAAAAACCAC